>MDSV01248763.1_pt1 | contig 21214 bp, 6 predicted proteins | sample 810851 | NCBI WGS metagenome assembly MDSV01 (sample SAMN05326640, study PRJNA326480) | marine metagenome | isolation source: seawater | place: Atlantic Ocean: North East | collected 2012 | reverse complement strand
TGGAAAGGCAATGGGAGGTGCGCGGGTCGAGAACGGAGCTCTGGTGTTGGATGGATCGAGTGGTTTTGTAAAGACGGAGCCGTTGGCGGGAGATGTCACGGAAAAGACCTTGGAAGCCTGGGTCCAACTCGACACCCTCGAGCAGAAGGGCGGTGGTGTGATTGGTCTTCAGACTAATGATGGAGCAACCTTTGATGCGATCGTCTTCGGCGAACGAACGGCCGGGACCTGGATGGCGGGGAGTAATCGTTTTGAGCGGTCTGAGGTGCATGGCGGTGCGCCGGAACAGGAGGCCCACAAGACCGCTGTGCACGTGGCGATTGTGTATCAAGCCGATGGCACTATCACGCGCTACCGCAATGGGCTCCCTTACGACCAATCTTACAGGTCGAAGATCCAGTCCTACGCTAAGGGCCAGGCTCATCTCTTGTTTGGTCTCCGGCACGGCACGAAGCCCGGGGCGGGGACTTTACTGAGAGGGAGGGTGTTGCGAGCGCAGTTTTATGATCGGGCTTTGACCCCGGGTGCAGTAGCGGCCTCGGCGGGCGCGGAAAGTAACTTTGTGACGGACACGGAGCTGCTATCGTCATTGGGTCCAACAGAGAGGAAGGAGAGAGAACGTTTACGAGCTGAGGCCGCGCGAATTCGTGAGGGTATTGCGAGTATTAAGGGGAGCAAACGTAAGGTTTATACGGTGAGGGCAGATACGCATCCTGGGCCTGCGCGCTTGCTGGAGCGCGGCCATGCCTTGAAAAGGAAGGAAGAGGTTCCGCCCGGTGGGGTTGCAGCGCTGCGAGGGCCGTCAGCGCAGTTTGGTCTGGCAGCAAATGCGCCGGATGCTGCGAGGCGGAGAAAGCTTGCAGAGTGGATTACCGCTGAAAACAACCCGCTCTTTACAAGGGTTATGGCCAACAGGCTATGGCATCTGCATTTTGGGCAAGGGTTGGTGAAAACTCCAAATGATCTTGGGTTTAGCGGAGGAACGCCGAGCCATCCACTTCTCTTGGATTGGTTGGCGGGAAAGCTGCGTGAGAATGGGTATCGTTTGAAGGATATGCACCGACTTATTGTGACGTCACACGCTTACCGGCAGTCTTCCAGGCCCTCGGAGGAGGCAGGGAAAGTCGATGGTGATAATCGACTGCTGTGGCGAAAGTCACCGGTCCGTCTTGATGCTGAAAGCCTTCGGGATGCAATGCTAGTAATATCGGGTTTGCTCAACAGGGAGCGAGGGGGGCCGGGGTTCAGGGATGTTACCCTGCACAACAACAACGGTACGACCTATTATTTTCCTTTCGATAAGGAAGGAGATCCAAACCTGAATCGGCGGACGATATATCGCTTCAGTCCACGTGGGCGACGGAGCACGATCCTTGAGGCTTTTGATTGTCCGGATCCTTCCACTACGGCTCCCAGCCGATCGGTGACTACGACTCCGCTTCAGGCTCTCGCCTTGCTGAATAATGACTTCGCACTTCGGATGGCACGGGGACTAGCCCGACGAGTGAAAGACGAGGCAGGGAATGACCTTCGCCGACAGGTGGAGCACTCCTTCGAACTCGCCTATGGGCGAACCGCTGCTGAGAAGGAGCTTCGGTTGGCAGTAGAGTTCGCGACCGAGCATGGAATGGCGGCACTGGGACGGGTGCTGCTCAACAGTAATGAGTTCGTAGTTCTTGATTAAAATGATGTTCCCTGTGCAACCACGTCGCGATTTTTTGAGTTGGGGGACCCGGGGGGTTGGTGCGACCGCTTTTGCGAGCTTACTGGCGCATGACTCTACGAAAGGGCAGAGTGGGGTTTCGCGTCACCATGCGCCCAAGGCCAAGCAGGTAGTGCATATCTGTCTGGTGGGCGGTATGAGCCATGTCGACTCGTTTGATTTCAAGCCAGAGCTGGTCAAGGGCCACGGACAGGAGGCCAAGCTGGCGCACAAGCCGGATATCTTTTTTGGTAAGATCGGATCCTTGCGGAAGAACGACTGGGAATTCAAGCGACGCGGGCAGAGCGGCCTCCAGATATCTGAACTGTTCCCTCACATTGCCACGCAGGCGGACAAGTTGACGGTGATTCGGTCGATGGTCTCGCAGTCGGCTAATCATACCCCGGCACTCTTTTTTGAGAATAGTGGCTTTGAGTTCAACGGTTTCCCCAGCATGGGGAGCTGGGTGTCTTACGGCCTTGGAAATGATACGGAGTCGTTACCGTCCTACATCGTGTTGCCAGATGGTCGGGGCGATCCAAATGGAGGAGCCTCCAATTGGACGAATGGATTTCTCTCGGCTCAATACCAGGGAATACGGTTCGGGACAGGTGATCGGCCAGTAAGAGACCTTTTTCCCTCTGAGGTGATTTCGGGTAAGCAGGAGATGGCAACCCGGCACCTGCTCGGGCAATTGAACGAACAGCACCGGGTGCAGACTGGTCTCGATGACCTGCTGGCCGCACGAATTCGCAGTTACGAGCTCGCGGCACGTATGCAGCTTTCGATTCCTGAAGTCACGGATACCAGCGGGGAGTCAGAAGCGACTAAGGAGATGTACGGCATTGGAGCGGACCGCACCGATGATTGTGGGCGGCGCTGTTTGATGGCTCGCCGGTTGCTGGAGCGGGGAGTGCGATTCGTGCAGGTGTTTTCCGGCGGGCCAATTGGTGGGAGTCCGCGGCTCAGTTGGGACGCCCATGGGGATGTGATCAAGAATCATGGTGCAGAGGCAGGACGGATCGATCAACCAGTTGCAGCGCTCCTGGAGGATCTTTCGCGAAGGGGGATGCTGGAAGAGACTCTGGTTCTTTTTACCACGGAGTTCGGGCGCACCCCTTTTAGTGAGTCTGAGAAGGGAAAGGTCGGGGCAGGACGAGATCACAACAAGAGCGGTTTTTCGGTTTGGATGGCAGGGGCGGGGTTGCGGCCGGGGATCGCCTATGGTGCAACTGATGAAATTGGTTGGAAGGCGGAAGAGCACCCGGTGACATGGCACGACTTTCACGCGACGGTGCTGCATCTTCTCGGGCTTGATCACGAACGTTTAACGTTCTACCACAATGGGATTGAGCGCCGTTTAACGAACGTTCACGGTAGCGTTGTAAGGGAGCTTCTGGCCTGAGGAGAGAGAAGGTGGTGTGGGTAGACAGCTGGAGGTGCTTGGTAGCGAGCTGGTGTGGAAAGAGGGCAGATGTGGTAAATAGGAGAATTCCGGGGAGAAGCGGTTTTTCCGTCTGGTGGTCTTCTCGCTGATTTGCCTTGCCATCGCGCGTCGTTGCACGCAACTTCCCGCGTCCTTGGAGTAATTGGCTCGGTAGCTCAGTTGGTAGAGCAGGGGATTGAAAATCCCTGTGTCGGCGGTTCGATTCCGTCCCGAGCCACCTCCTCATGGTAAGTGAGGGCTGCGGATGTAGGGCTATAGGAGATCTGGCGAGTTTGAGGCTACGTGACCCCCGGGGTTTTCGGTAAAACCCTCTAGGGCCATGGGTTAGCCCGCCCAAAGACGGGCCCTTCGATCCACATCCGGAGACGGCAACCAAGGGTGTCTAGATCTTTGACTCCTTGGCTGTGAAGATTTTTTCTGGCGTCTCTATTTTTCCAGCCTGGCGAGGAGGTCTTCCGTTTCGACGGCATCGCCCTTTTGGGCGAGGATCTCGGTTACCGTCCCGGTGGTGCTCGCAGAAATAGTAGTGAGCATTTTCATCGCCTCAAGGGTGATGATGGGATCGCCCTCCTCTAGTTTGGCTCCTACCTCAGCATTAACTTCGGATACCATGCCGGGCATTGGAGCGACTGCTTGGAGGGGGTCGTTCAGATCTCCTTTAAGTCGGGTGATGGCATTTTTTGGAGCGAGGGCCTGATCGATCACTGCGCACTCACGAGGCATGCCGTTGAGTTCGTAGAAGACGTTGCGTTGGCCTTCGGCGTTGGGTTCGCTGATACCGATAAGCTTGATGAATAGAACCTTACCTGGTCCGATCTCAACGGAGATTTCTTCGCTAATAGAGAGGCCATAGAAGAAGGCGGTAGTGGGTAGACCCTGTACCTTGCCGTAGGTTCTGACAAATTCGTCAAACTCAGCAAAAACCGCCGGATACATGAGGTGGCTGTAAAGGTCATCGTCATTGGCGGTGCGGCCTAGTGTAGTTGAGAGTTCGCTGCGGGTAGTCTCGAGATTGATGGGTTCGGCGAGATCGCCGGGACGGCTGGTCGTAGGTTCTCTGCCCCCAAGAACGGCCTTTTGGACGTCTGCAGGCCAGCCGCCGTCGGGTTGGCCCAGGCCTCCCCAGAGCATGTCAATGACCGACTCAGGGAAGTCGACGGAACCTGGTTCAAGACTGGTCACCGCTTCAGGTTTGATCCCTCGCGTAATAAGGAACATGCACATATCTCCGACAACCTTGGAGCTTGGGGTCACCTTGATGATATCACCGAAAAGCTGGTTCACTTCCGCATAAGTGCGGGCGATTTCTGGCCAGCGATGGCCGAGCCCCATTGCGTTGGCTTGTTCCTTGAGATTGGTGAACTGGCCGCCAGGCATCTCATGAATATAGACTTCCGCTGAGCCAGCGCGTGGAGCTGTATTGAACGGAACGTAGAACTCGAGCACCTCCTCCCAATAGTCGGACATGGCATTCAGGGCGTTTGGGTCGAGACCAGGGTCGCGCTCAAGTCCGCTGAGTGCTGCAGCAACGGAATTCAGGTTGGGTTGGCTAGTTGATCCTGACATGGATGCCAGCGCGAGGTCTACAATGTCAGCCCCCGCTTCAGAGGCCGCGAGTACTGAGGCTGCGTTTATGCCGGAGCTGTCATGGGTGTGGAAATGGATCGGGATGCCAATTTCCTCGCGCAGGGCACTGAACAGCTTGGTCGCCGCGGAGGGGCGACATAGGCCGGCCATATCCTTGATTGCGAGGATATGGGCGCCCATATTTTCAAGCTCCTTCGCTTTGTTGATGTAGTATTTCAGAGAGTATTTGTCTCGTTTCGGGTCGTCGATGTCCCCGGTGTAACAGACCGCGGCCTCACACACTGAATTGGTGTGCTCCTGCACGGCCTCCATGGCCACTTGCATGTTGGGAAGGTAGTTGAGGGAGTCAAAGATCCGGAAGATATCCATTCCGGCCTCGGCAGAGTGCTTGATAAACCCTTCGACTACGTTGTCAGGGTAGTTGGAGTAGCCGACAGCGTTAGAGCCGCGGAAGAGCATCTGAAAGCAGATATTGGGAATGCGTTCGCGTAATTCGCGGAGACGATCCCATGGGCTCTCCTTGAGAAATCGCATTGTGGTGTCGAAAGTGGCGCCGCCCCACATCTCGAGGCTGAAGAGATTGGGTGTTTTCTGGGCTACGTAGCTTGCGATGTTGAGCATGTCGACCGACCGCATCCTGGTTGCGATGAGCGACTGGTGTGCATCGCGCATGGTGGTGTCAGTGATCAGCAGTGGCTTGGATTCGCGAATCCAGTTGGCAAAGCCCTCTGGTCCGAGCTCGAGAAGCTTATTCCGCGAGCCTGGTTGTATTTGCGCGCGCACATCACAAGCTGGTAGTCGTGGGCTCGGGAGGGCGGCGCTTAGCTTGTAGCCCTTGGCCGTATCATTACCGTTAACGGTGATGTCACTGAGGTAGTTCAGTAGCTTGGTGGCCCGGTCTCGGCGTGGCCGAAAATTGAACAGGTCAGGATTGGTATCGATCAGGCGGGTGGTTGCCTTACCGGAGCGAAACGTCTCGTTGAGGATTACGTTTTCGATGAAGGGGATATTCGTCTTCACACCGCGGATCCGGAATTCCCGGAGGGCGCGATCCATGCGCTGCAGGGCGATCTCAAATCGCGGTCCGAAGGCGGTCAGCTTTACCAGCATGGAATCGTAGAAGGGCGTGATGACTGACCCCGCATCCCCTGTGCCAGCGTCAAGACGAATGCCGAAGCCAGCCGCAGAGCGGTAGTTGAGAATCCTGCCGTAGTCGGGAGAGAAGTTATTGGAAGGATCCTCTGTAGTGATCCGGGCCTGGACTGCATAGCCGTTACGAGGAATGTCTTCCTGAGCAGGGATGTCGACGACCTCCTCGAAGAGGTTGTGTCCCTGTGCGACAAGAATCTGTGAGCGGACGAGATCCACACCGGTGATGATCTCGGTTACGGTGTGTTCCACCTGAATCCGGGGGTTCATCTCGATGAAAAACCACTCGTTGGTATCACCATCCAGAAGAAATTCGACGGTGCCCGCGTTGTTGTATTTGACTTCTCTGGCAACCTGAACGGCAGCGGCGCAAAGGTCGTGGCGGACTGTTTCGTCGAGATCGACGGAGGGAGCAATTTCGATGACCTTCTGGTGGCGACGCTGAACGGAGCAATCGCGCTCATGGAGGTGCACGATATTACCTTGATGGTCACCCATTATCTGAACCTCGATATGCTTGGCTTGACCCACGAAGCGCTCGAGGAAGACCGCAGGGTTGCCAAAGGCGTTTTCAGCTTCGGCCTGCGCCTGATCCAGAAGGGAGTCAAGGTCCTCTTCTTTCTCGACGACCCGCATGCCCCTCCCGCCACCGCCGAAAGCGGCCTTGATGATCAGGGGGAATCCAATATCGCGGGCAACAGCGAGAGCCTCTCCGCGATCTGATACAGGGTCCTCGGTCCCTGGCAGGGTGTTGACTCGTGCTTTCTTGGCGAGTGCGCGAGCAGACACTTTGTCGCCCATTGCATCGAGCATCTCTGGATCAGGTCCGATAAATTTGATGCCTGCTTCCCTGCAGGCACGGGCGAAATCCGCATTCTCAGAGAGGAAGCCGTAGCCGGGATGGATAAGGGTGACACCCTTCTCAACAGCGAGAGAGATGATGCCCTCAATGTCGAGATAGGCCCCCACGGGTCCTTTTTCTTTTCGCAGCTGGTAGGCCTCGTCTGCTTTAAAGCGGTGCCGGGAAAAACGGTCCTCCTCTGCATAGATCGCGACAGTTCGAAGGCCAAGTTCAGTTGCGGCTCGGAAGACCCGGATGGCGATCTCACCCCGGTTAACGACCATGAGTTTATCGTGATTGGCTTCTGCCGAGGGGGCGGTGGCTGACATGAGTTCGTAGTTAGGAGCGGGAATAGATAAGGGAACTACTGTTTCGGAACGCCGTTACTGAAGAGAATTTCCTTTTTAGTCAAGGCGACGGGAGGGGCCGGCCGGAAGATAGGTTGGAACTGCAACCTCCAAAGGCTCAGTTACGCGCGAATATTCCGGGTTTTGCTCCTCGGAAAGAAAGAACTATTCTTCGGGGAGCAGGTCAAAATTACTGGCCTTAAAGTTCTCTGCGCCAGTAGTGTTTCGTGGGAGTTACTCCATCACTGATGAGAAGCAGGCAAAACGGCTTTCCAGGCCTCCTCCTGGTATTCGTATGCCCAGCGCGAGGTATCGATCGGAATCAAACGCCGTGGATGGGCGTCGCCGTGTAGAATTTATGCTCTCAAGGAGGCAGGACGTCACTGTTTCCGATTCCTTCGATGGATCTCCATTGCTGATAGCGAGCAGGTTGCTCCGCAGAGTGAAAAAGTAGCGTCCCCGCCTTTGTAGCTCACCGTCAACCGTCGGCTGGCCATCAGGGTAGGACGATTCGGAGATAAAGCTGCTCAGCGGTATCGAATGGAGGAACCACTTCGCTGCGGATAAGCTGGAATGAGTCGTCTGGAAGCCCCGGCGCAGGGAAGTTCATGCTGACAATGCCCTCTCCGTCATCGTTATGTCGCCACGTCTTAAGATCCATAGACAATTCGACGCGGAGGTTGTTGAGATCGTTGACGTTTCTACGCAGGGTGTAGTGAAGAGCGGGGGGAGAGACGGAGAGGATTGGTAAGCTGTCACCTAGTGCGTAGGCGATGCCATTCTGGATGCCGTCGCCGTCGACGTCGTCGCCCAGCCCATCGAGTTCTGTATTCGCAGGCAGGTAACGCTGACGCCAATCGCTGTAATTGGTGATGGTAGGATCAAGAGTGACATCCCAAGGCTGTGATAGCGTAATGAGAACCTCAAGGGGACCGCTCCCGTCCATATCACCGCGACAGAGGGAGCGGGCTCCAATGCTGTCTGGACGGTTGTTGGTGCCGGTATCGGCCCAGTAAATCTTTCCGGCTGGGATATCGAGACTCATCCCGTGCGGGGTATCGAGCCCAAGATAAAGGGTTTCAACCTGATGACCCTCGATGGGACGTCTCTGAATCCGGGATGGAGTGGCATTTCGATCGCACCAGTAAATATACCCGTTGCCAAGGTCGAGCTCGACCTGACGGACAGTAGTGAGACCGCTGACAATCGTTTCAACATCAGTTCCGTCGGCCAGATTGGCCCTGAAGATGCTGCCAATAGCAAAGTGCCCCCAGTAGATCTTGCCTCCTGCCGGGTCAAGATCCAGGAAGTAGGGTTGGTCAGTCTCGATGATGGTCTCCCGCTCGCTGCCATCGGGATTTGCGCGTTCGATACGGTCGTTGTCGCGGTCGCACCAGTAGAGTTTCTGAGAGATGGAGTCGAATGTGATGTCAGCTGGGAATCCGAGGTCAGTTGTTATGATAGGAGAGCGGTTAGAGCCGTCGAGATCGGCACAGTAGATGGTGTCGCTTCTATTATCGCAAAAATACATTTTCCCTTGCTCCGGGTTAAGGGTGATTCCGCGGAGGTTCGACCCTTTCAGGGTGGAGAGAGTCTCGATATCCGAGCCATCTAAGTTTGCTCTATGAACTCGTCCCGAGCCGCGGTCTGTAAAATATATTTTTCCGGCCCACGTGAGGGAAGCCGCTACGTGGAGAGAGAAGAACAAGAGAAAGAGCGTTTTCATTGGGAGTATCGCAGGCAGGGTAGTTCAAAGAATCCTGCGCGTCTGTGCGTCGCTGCCTCACAACTTGACAGCCTTTCTGGCTGAGAACATCTCAGGTGTTATACGATTACTGTCCCTGAGGGAGGCTTATATCTCGCTGCTCGGAGTGCCTTCCGTATTCCTTTCTGTCATTCGGCTCGCTTACAGAGCAGGGCCCTGAATAGAGATGTCATCAATGTAGAGGCCTGCTTGGTTGCCGATGTCGTCGGTCTGGAGAATAAATTCGAGGATTACTGTCATGCCTTCGGCTTCCGCAGGAATGGGGTGAGAGACCTCTTCCCAGCTTGTCGAAAGGCCGTCCAAGGAGCCTGCGAGAATTGCGATTTCAGAGCTGTTGCTTGCATCCAGGAGCCTCACGGTGGCGCTATCGAAAGTTTCCTCGATGTCTCTCCACTGAAAATAGCTGATATTCCCTCCGACGATTCCGCTCAGGTCGATCGGGGGCGATTGTAGCCGAATCAGTGTGTCTTCAACATAGTAGGCGTCCAGATCCGTTCCATAGCATTGGCTTCCGCTTCTTGCTGCGGGAGGGCCGCCAAAGAGGTCGGGGTCTGGTATTCCAAGCTCCCACTCAGTTGTGGTGCCGACTCCCTCGGAGGTTGCGATCCATCCCGCGCCTCCAGTTTCGAAGTTTTCGGTGAACACGATGAGCGGTGGGGCATTGAACTCCTCGACGACGAAATAGCGCTCGCTGTCAGCGGGACGAGATATGACGAGGGTGTTCAGGGGGGGGGTTGCTGCGATGTCCTCGTGTGGTTCGAGGAGTTCCCAGTCTTCCGGTTTCGTGGAAGAGGGATCGAGAGTGCTGCGGAGGTTGTAGAGTTTGCCGGGCTTGCTCTCCCAGCTAATACTGAGTTCGTCGGTATTGGGATCACGGGAAAAGTCAGTGATTCTCAGACGGTTTCCTCCTGTGCGCCGCAGTATGAAACCATTAACGGCAAAGAGTTGTCGGTGTACTGCAATATTGCTTAGAGGGGCGAAACGTAAAACTACATCATCACCTCCGGCGGTAAACTCGAGGTTTGTCGTTGAGGTAAGTGTTCCTGCGCCAGTTGCACCGTCCTCGGTGCCAGTAAAGCCATTGACTGAGTCGTCGGAGTTTGGGTTGCCTCCGGAAGTGCTATCGGACATGTAAAACTCCTGACCAAGGTTCTCAAAGCTTGCTCCGCCATCAGTCGATATTTCAATCTGGAAGAATCCATGGACATTCTCGGTGTCGTGATGGAAAGATGTCCACTGGTAGGTGCCACGAGGTAGATCGCCAAGGGTGAGGGTCAGGTAGGTAGGTGTTCCTGCTGGTGTTCCATCCCAGTTGCCGTTGCCTCCTTGTCCGGTGCGGCTGTCGACCCCAATCCAGTCTGTGACAAGGTTGACGTCGTCGTTTGTGTTCGCCCAGTTGGCATCGTTGCCGGCGCCGCGATCGATCATCTGCTGCACCCGATTGTCTGTGGTGTTGGGCCACCCCGGAGTCAGCGTTACCGTTGTGTTGAAGGCGGTGTAGGAGCGTGTGATAAAGTCGGCTGGGACCTCGTGCCCGGCGTCGTAGGGCTGAAACCCATCTTGATTGTTGGCGGGGCCGTCCTGAGTGGTGGAATTAAAATCGACCAGGAGGGCTCCATCGATTGAGGCAAAGGGGTCGTAGAAATCATCGGGGTCTGTTGGATTTGTTCCGTCCGTAAAGATCTCACTTCCATCAGTGACTCCATCGCCATCGCTGTCAGCCTCATTGGGGTTAGTGCCGGGTTGGGTGGCAGGGTTGTCAGAGTCGTGTGGGAGATCGGGATTTTCGATTCCATCGAGTAGTCCATCGCCATCGCTATCGGCATTCAGAGGGTTGCTACCGGTCTGATCGGTGTTGACCCAACTACCGCCGCCATCCTCTGCCCCATCCAGTAATCCATCGTCGTCGGAGTCCGCTTCCACAGGGCTGGTTCCGCGGGTCAGTTCCTCGGCATTGCTGGAGCCGTCATTGTCGAAATCTTCGCCGGGGAGGACATCTTCAATGGTTTCAATTGCGTCGGTCGGATTGGCGTCAACGATGAGACTCTCGAAGGAGTCTGGCAGGTCGTCCTCGTCGGCGTCGCTCAGTGGACTCATCTCGAAGCCGTTGATTCCCCAGAGCTGGTTATGAACGGCATTGCCTAGAGCTCCGCTGAGAGGCGCAAATCGAATGACAACTTCGTCCACGCCGGTAGCGTCGATCGTGAAATTGACGGTTGATGCTAGGCTATCAGCATCAGGGCCAACCAGAACGCCTCCTCCTCCATCGGTGCCGGAGTCAGGGCTCCCTCCCGGGGAGCTATCTGACATATAGAAATCCTGACCGAGGTTGACGAAGCTGTTGCCGCCATCGGTGGAGAGCTCGATTTGAAAATTCGTGTGAACGTTTTCGGTATCGTGATGATAGGAGGTCCAGCCGTATGTGCCGGCGGGAAGGTTGGCGACCGTGAGGGTCATGAAGGTGGGGGTGCCTCCGGTGACTCCGTCCCAGTTTCCGTTGCCTCCGTTGCCGGTTCTGGTGTCAATGCCCAGCCAGTCTGTAACGAGGTTGAGGTCGGTATTGGCATTGTCCCAGTTCGCATCGTTGCCGCCTCCTCGGTCGATCATCTGCTGGGCGCGGTTGTCAGTGGTATTGGGCCAATCTGGAGTAATATCGATTGTCGTGCCAAAGGCAGAGTAGCTCCGGGTGATAAAATCTGCGGTGACCTCGTGTCCGGCGTTGTAACTCTGGTAACCAGCCTGTGAGGCGGGGCCTCCGTCCTGAGTCGTCGAGCTGAAATCAATCAGGAGATTCTGGCCGCAGAGGGTTCCGCACACTGTCGACGAGAGGAGGACAAGGAGAAGTTGCAAGGAGCGAGAGGATAGTCTGGATTTCATGTGGATGAGGGAGAGTGAATCGATGGTCTCGGGGCTTTTGATGGATTTTGGGTGATGCGAAGAGGCGAGGTCGGGAGGGTCGATGTCTGCTTTGACCCTAAGGCTCAGTGAGTTTACGAAGAATGTAAAGAGTGTGTCGAAGGGGTTGGTTTCGCTCCGGGAAAGGCTTGGAAGGCCGGATATTTCTAAGTCCTGAAAGACGTAGGCTCCTTACCTCCGCGTAACCTTCAGCCGAAGGAATTTGCGCCGACTTGAATCGATGGCGGCTGATGACCGATAGGTGTCAGTGGCAGTTCCATCGCCATGGTTGATTCGGGCAGTCAAAACGGCTTCTAAAGGGGACCAGGTTACGAGATCAGTGGAGGTTTCCGCCTCGATGAGGGCGTCATCGGCTGGGAGGTTTCGAGTAAAGGTGAGCTCCAGAAATTCTTGCAGGCCCAAACCAGATCTGTCGTCGAAGATCACGAATCCGATGTTGAAAACGGAGCCATCCGCGGGATTTTCGTCGCTTCTGGCCAGGGCGTGCTCAAAGAAAGCGGTTCGACCATCCCGGTCGCTGTCTCTGTCGGGATCTCCAATAAAGGTTACGGCGTCAGTGTCTCCAGGTGAACCACCGAGAGAGGCGCTCCCGCGCCAGTTCTGAGGAAGGGAGTGATCTGGATTCGTAGAAGGAGAGACAAGCACGAGTGCGTATCCCATTCCATCTGGGCTCTCTGGCCAAGGATTTCGATCACTGTAAGCGAAGCGACGGATATCGTTGCCGCTGCCGTCTTTCACAGCGATTTCCTCACCACTGTTAGAGAGGTTTCCGGTGAACACTCCGGGTGCAATCGTGATTCCGGCGGTTGGATAGGTCGCAGCGAAAACGCTCTGATTCTTGACGATCACTGCGCGTTCGAGCGGGGCCAGAGAGAAGCCTGCGGGAAATTCGTAACTGAGACCTGCATCGAAGTGGACGTTTGTCAGGTCGATTGATTCTCGGTCGCTGATGTTCATCAATTCGATGTATTCCGAGTCTTCTCTTGCTCCGACCGGGTTATACATTATTTCCGACACAGCCAGGTTTGCAGCGGATGCGGATGTCCCTACGACAAAAGACGCTTCAGACAGGGCGGACCATTCGCCGCCACTGAGGATGCGCGCGCTGACTGTGCCGGTCTGTGTCAGGGCTACGGGGGTAGGAGGCTCAGCAGGCTTCAGTGCGGTGAGTTCTACGTCGATTCCCATGTCTCCGCTTCCGCTGCTCGACTGGTGCACCTCGACTGCAAGCACATTGGTGCCATTTCTGAGTAGGCCGGGTTCCAGTGTGTAAACAATCTGGTTTACCGCATTCTCAGCCGCTCCCGTGGTTCCCGTTGAGGCCACATCAAGAGCGCTGACTGTTCCTCTCGGCATGTTAGTGCGTCCGATCTCGCGGCCATTGAGATAGAGAATCGCTCCATCATCACGCTTCACGCCAGCTGTCAGGGCTGTGTAGCCATTGGCCTCGTCGACATTGAAATGCTTTCGAAAATAGATGGTGAGATGCCGGTTTCCTGAGGGGCCGATGTCAATAATTGTAGCCAGAGATTCTCCATTAATATCGGAAACCGAGTCGCCGCCCAGCATTGCTTGGCCGGTGGTCCATGTTTCGTCTGTAAAATCAGGATGTTTCCAGTCTGTGGAGTCGTAGGATTCATGACCAACTACCACATTGCTACTACTCAGTCGTGCTCCGGTGTCCAAAAACTGCCAGCCTGAATCCTCAAAGGGGAAGAGGGTGTCTACCGATACTCCCGTGGGGATAGATGTGGCAAGGGGGTTTGCCGCTCCGCCGGTCATTCGCGGATCGCTGCCATCCAAGGTATAGTAAATGGTTCCCGTTGCACCGGTTATTCCTAGTTCGAAGCCGAGGGGTACTTCGCCGCCAAACTGGCTGAATCGAGGTGCGTCGATGGAAGGGAATAGGTTGTTTGTTCGTAATTCCCTGATGATGGAGCGTGAGTCGTTCTGATCGTGAAGGGTAGGAATGTAGTTGTTTACTACGTTGTCGCGCTCGACCAGCCAATGCTGTTCCCGGGTGAAGTAAATTGGGCGATTAATCGTTGGGGGGTAGTAGTCAGCATCAATGTTTGTAGATGATCCAGGAGTGTCTCCATAAGGAGTAGTGGCCTGGGTGTCTCCCCAGCGGGCTGATTCCGCCACGATGGCCTTATCGATTCGGTTGGCGATCGATAAATATCGGTTGGCCGATTCTGTTTCACTAAGTGCCCCGCCGTTAAATAGGTGCTTTTGCGCCCGATCGGCCAAGAGTATGCGGAACTCGGCATTCTGTCGAAGACGTTGGAAGGGAGATCCCACCCCTCTGCTATCGCCGTAGCGATTCCACGAATATTTATCGAGAACGATTTCCTGGTCCCAGCACCAGAAACGGTATTTGCCATCGCCACTCACTGCATTGGCAGCGGCATAACCGTTATGGTGAGGCCAGTCCTCCGAGTCGGCGTAGAAATGGAGGAGCATGTAGTCTGCAAAATTAACCACGTCGAGGTAGTCTTGAATACGTTGGTAATTTCTGGCGCTGGTGATGTTTCCATTCGCAAGACTCATCATCTGGTTCCACCGATTGCCGCCTCCGCTGAGGTCCTTGTTGATTTCCCAGTCTTCCTTGGCGCCACCAAGATGCTCCGCCCAGAAATCGTCCTCAAGGCGCTCAGTGAGATTGTGGAGTCCGAAATAAAGGCCGTTGACGTAGAGGTGGACGAAATTGCCGTAGCTCGAGGGTTGTCCCATGTCGCGCAGGCTTTCCTTCATCCAGACATCCCGAAAATACTGAGAGTCGTTCGGTCGATATCGGTTGCTGGCCCAGGAAACCAATCCCCATGAGTCAGTAAAGCAGGCTCGGAGCACAAGTTTGTTGAACTGGTCGACGGGAGACTCAGGAAAAAGAGGGTATTCGAGGCGCCCGGGTCCTCCAAACTCTGTTGTGAAGGTCACCCTCAGGGAGTGTTTGTGCATTCGTGCCGCACGGCGGCTGGCGTTGCCATGGACTTCGATTTTGGCGTCATACTGAAATCCACGAATGCCATCGGGCCGAATATATTCGATGGAGCACGGTCGTTCGAAGCGGCTGCGAGGATTCGAATAGATCCCGGTTGCCGATTGTCCCTCGGCATTGAGGAAGTCGCGAGGTTCCATCGCGATTGAGACACTGGGAATATCGAGGAGAGCTTCCCGTATTCCATAGCCGGGCAGGGTGTTGCGGACAACCCGCGGGTCCATTTCGTAGTCTGCAGGGTGGATCGCGCTGGGATCACCAGAGTTTGACCAGTCTGCCGGCCAGCCGGGAGGATTCGCTGGTTGCTGAGCGACATCGTCGACAAAAATGTAGGTTTGAGTGTCGATATTGGAGGAAAGCCACCCGGGGCGGTAGGCGATTGCGCGGAGCGTGGTGGTTGTATCCACTAGCACAGGTTCGGTGTAAACATTGCCATCCGATTCAGAAGGGCGCGATCCGTCGAGGGTGTAGCGAATTATGGTGCCGGGAGTGTCGTTGGTCACCGCAACCCTGAAGGGAGCATCGTAGAAGCCGCGCTTCATGCTGAAGTTGGTATCCTTGACTACGCCAGGGACTCCTGATCCGTTTGCCTCATTCGGGGTGGGGAGGCTGAAAAAAGCCCGGGCGCCATCAATTGATTGAGAACCATAGGAGATATCCGCAAACTGCTCGGGGAAGCTAGGGTGGAAAGAATTGTCGATCGAGGTTCCATCGGGTCGAATAATTGCAAGATACTCTCCTGCAGATTCCATCTTAAAGTTGGTGTGTGGATTTCCGTCGGGATCTACCGTGTTGACGCCCGAGGCAAACACAATGAGATAGCCGCTTGCCGGGATCTCGATGCTGGGAAAGTTCCATTTGGTAAGTTGAGAAGGGTCGTCGGTGAGAAAGTAGCCATCGAGGTTCACTGCAGTTGGATTAGGATTGTGGATTTCAATCCAATCTTCGCGCGTGCCATAGCCATCTTGTATCCCGATCTCGTTGCGGGTCATGATTTCGTTCAGAATGAGAGGGAGAAGGACGTCAGGGAAGTTCGTCGGGTTATTGGGATCGCTGCCCTCCGCCAGCTCAACGGGATCACTGAAGTTGTCCGCATCGCTGTCGACTAGATTGGGATCTGTGACATGACCGTTCTCACTGGAGATCTCGATCCCGTCAGTCAGGCCGTCACCGTCGGTGTCGGCTAAGAGTGGATTCGAGCCTGGGTTGCCAGCGCCCCGAAAAACACCACTTCCGTCCTCGAGGTCATCATTCAGCCCGTCGTTGTCGGTGTCAGCGATAACGGGGCTGGTTCCACGCTCCTGCTCTCTCAGATTATCAAGGGCATCACTGTCGTTGTTTCCAGTGCCGCTTGCGACGGTCAGGTCAGCAAAGTAAGTGAGCTCCCAATCATCATCGAGGCCATCATTATCGGCGTCATTCACGAGTTCGATGACGAAGGCTTTCTCGAAATAGTTTCCAAGTATATCAGTGGTGCGGATACGGACATTTAAGGGTGATCCGAGCGGAAGGGAGCTGAGGTTGCGATTGGTGACGAGCCGATCGCCGACAATGTCAAATTTAGTATTATCGACATCTCCTGTTCCAGCTACGAGTACGTAGGAGTGGGAGTCGTCGGGTGTGACATCCGACGTGCTGAGGGTGCCTGCTACAGTTCCCACCGGTGCACTGCGTGAAACCCTTGTGCTGGAGAGGGTGATGTCGGTGGGCGAATCGGGTGGTGAGGTCTGCAGGATTTCAAAGCCGTTGATGACGGCAAACTGTGCGTGCACAGCGGTGGACGATAGTGGGGTAACGCGGACAACCACGTCCTGCCCGGGGGCGGTCGCGAAGTCGAACTCCACGGTCGAGGGCAAGCTTTCTGGATCGGGTCCACGATAGATCATGTCGGATTCCGGGTTTCCGCCGGGAGTGCTGTCAGTCTGGCGGAATGCTCCGGAAGGTAGTGGGCCTTCCACCCTTTGGTAGGAACCTCCCCCATCGGTGGAATAATCGACGACGAACAGTCCATTCATGTGCTCGGTATCGTGGTGATAGGAGCGCCAGCGGTAAGTGGCAGGTGGAATGTTTTCCAAGGTAAAGGTAATACGGGTTGGGTTGCCGGTGATTTCGTCATAGTTTCCGTTGCCGCCGTTGCTGGTGCGGGTGTCCACTCCTATCCAATCTGTAATGAGATCAAGCTTGGAGCCGGTCCAGTTCGCATCATTTCCTCCTCCACGGTCAATCATCTGCTGAACCCTGCTTTCGCTGGAATCCGGGTAATCTACAGTCAGAGCAACACTCGTTCCGAAGGCTGCATAATTTCGCGCATTGACAAAGTCACCCGACGCTTCGTGTGCCGCATCGTATGAGCCGTAGCCCGCTTGAGGGTGCGGCCCTCCATCTTGCGAGGTCGAATTGAAATCAACTAGTAGGTCGGCGAGTACGGGGGCGCCAAATCCGGCCAGTAAAAATATGCTGAGGTAGAGGGGTTTCAAGAATGACACAAAGGTGGAGTCGGAATTTAGCGGTTCTCGGTCTTTGTCGCAACTATTAGGACCCCGGCCTTACGGATTGGGGTGTTTATTAAGAGGGCAGGTATTTTGTTTATTGTGAGCGCTGTGGGTCTTTTGCCGCTGGGGAATCGTAGGAATCTGCTGCAGGGCACAGCCTCCTATTCCCGGTAAGGGTTATGGCGACTCTCCGGGCGCTTTCCTGAGGCGAAAACTCGAGTATGCACGTAGGTTTGTGGAGCTTCATTTGCGTCGCTCCACCTTTCTTCCGCGTTGACGGTCTACAGGTTCGTTTTCTTGGTTCGAGCTCCGCATGGAGCTTTTGTGCGCTCTTCATCAATTCTGATGCCGGGGTCATTGCATTGTGACCCCGTTATGCTATCCCGGTCGTAACCCATGACAGCCTCTCCGGTGGTGCCCCTTTGCGGCCTTATTATTGGGACCATTCTGGTCGCTGTGAGCGCTCGTGGTGAAGTTTTGCTGCCCGGCGTGATGCAGGGCTCGCTGGAAGAAGGGTTGAAGGGGCGTGCGCTTCTAGAAGAGCTGAACTGTGTGGCCTGTCACAAATCGGAAACTCTCAAACAGTCCTCTCGGCGCTCGCCGCGCCTGTCTCAGGTCGGAGGTCGGGTACATCCCGACTATTTGCGAGCCTTTCTGGCAAATCCCCACCTCGTGAAGCCTGGGACGCCCATGCCGGATCTTCTTGAAGGGCGAGGGAATGACGAGCGGAGTGAGATTGCGGAGGCCTTGACCCACTATCTGGTCTCTCTGAATTCAGGAGCGGCTTTTGCTCCTGTGTTTCCTGATGCAGTTGCGGCCGAACAGGGCGAGAAGCTCTTTCATTCAGTTGGGTGCGTGGCCTGTCACTCTCCCCGGGATCCAGAGGGAAAAGAGTTGCTGGCAGCTGCCTCGGTGCCCTTGGGAGCGTTGGAAGAAAAATATTCTTTTGCCAGCCTGACCTCTTTTCTCAGACGACCCCATTCGGTGCGGCCTGGTGGGCGAATGCCTGATTTGAATCTTCCCGCACAGGAGGTGGATCGTATCGCGCACTATCTGCTGAACAAGACACGAGTGCCCGGCCATCTCGCTTTCACGACCTGGAGAGGCAATGTATGGGAAGGGCTGGAGGGTGCGGTGACGAAGGAGAGGGCCGGCGAGGTTGCAGACTTTTCGCCAGAGAAATTAGGGCGTATCCATCATCAGACTGCAGTGCGCTATGAAGGGTATCTCAAGGTCATCAAGGAAGGAGATTTCAAATTTTATTTCGAGGCGAATGGGGGAGGGGTTCGTCTCAATGGGAAGGACGTGATTAAGGAAAAGCCGAGTAATCGACGCGGTGTGAAGAGGTTGCAAGGTGTGGCGTCTCTGAAGATAGGGTGGAATCACATTGAGGTGACCTACTTTCATACGGGGCGTGACCCCAGATTTCGCCTTGAAATGGAGGGAGGAGGGCTTCCTCGTGGATCCATTCCCTCAGCAATGCTTTCGGTCTCTCAGCAGGCCATTGCCCCCTTTGTTCCGTTGGAGCCACAACCCAATCTGGTGGAAGCAGGGAGGAGTCATTTTGAAAGGTTGGGATGCGCCCAGTGTCATGATGATATCAAGGTGGAACATGGTGGGTTTACAGCGCTTGCCGAGGCAAGTCATGTGGGAGGTTGTCTGAGCGAGAAAGGAACCTCTCCTCGATTCGATCTCAGCGAGAGACAACGTCTTCTCCTGAGGGACGCCATACTTCAACTGGATGCACCGCCTCTCGATGATCAAGCGATGGTGAACAAAACTCTCGCAACTTTTAATTGTATTGCCTGTCATGAGCGTAAGGGCTTGGGAGGCATCAGTCCCGAGAGGAATGCTTACTTTACCGGGACAAAGGAGGCGCTGGGAGATCAAGGGCGTCTTCCTCCGCCTTTGACTCATGTTGGAGCAAAACTAACAAAAGACTGGTTGAGTCAGGTCATGGTGCACGGTGGGCGGCAGCGCCTCTACCTGAATACGCGTATGCCCCAGTTCGGCGGCGAAAATGTTGCGCATCTTGTCGAGCGTTTTGGGAAGGTGGACGCTCTGGAGGAGGTGAGCCTTCCCACCGTTTCGAATATCCGGGAATCGAAGGATGCGGGTTACGAAATGATGGGCGCAGAGGGTCTTAGTTGTATTGCTTGTCATGATTTCAATGGACAGAAATCGGGAGGCGCCGGGGCGTTGGAGTTGATCCATGTAACCAAAAGACTGCAAAAAAACTGGTTTCACCTCTATATGAGACAGCCGTCTCGCTTTCATCCCACGGTGATCATGCCGAGTTACTGGCCGGGAGGAATATCAGTCCGGAAAGAGGTGTTAGATGGTAGCGCCAACCTTCAGATTGAAGCCCTCTGGAATTATCTCGCTGATGGGGCCCGGGCCAAGAATCCCAAGGGGCTCTCACGGCAGTCTCCCGAGTTGCGAGTCGCCGACCAGACGGTAATGTGCCGGGGGCGGGGGACTGCCGGGTATCGGGGCATTGGTGTAGGCTATCCGGAGCGTATCAGTCTTGCTTTCGATTCCGAGGAGATGGCCTTACGCATGGTGTGGAAGGGTGAGTTCGCGAATATTGGGCATGGCCGGTTTCATGCGCGCGGAAGCGACCGGATCTCCTTTCCGGCGGGTATTCCCTTTCATCGTCTGGAATCGATGGACGATGAGTGGCCTTACAAGGGTAAGACCGATTATCTCTTTCCGCAGGATCACGGTTACGAATACCGTGGCTACGTTCTGAATCAGGATAAACGTCCCCGCTTCCGTTACCGTTACGGTGAGGTTGCCGTGGAAGATTTCTTCGAGGATCTCCTCGACGAGCAAGGGAAGGCTTTTTTTCGACGCAGCATGACATTTACGACGAAGGTAGATCAGGAAATGTTCTTTTTCCGGGTGGGTTCTGGAATGAATATTACGAGGACGGGAAAGGAATGGAAGGTGGATGGCCTGACCCTGCGTCTTTCCGGTGAGGGTAAAGCGCTGGTGCGCGAGGGTGAACCCCAGGAATTATTGCTCCCACTGACGCTTTCAGCGGGCAAAACCGACCTTAAGGTAGAGTATCGATGGTGACGAGGTTTACCCAGATAGTGATCGCTCTTTGTGGTCCGGTTCTCTCGGCACAGGCCGAGGATTTAGGTGCGATGTGGGGCACTGCTGAGAGGGAGGCGGAATATTATCGGATCGTTGACATTGCTATTCCCACAGAGGTGCCGATGCATCCCGGCAGCTTTGAAGCTCTTCCAGACGGACGGCTTGCGGTGGGAACGCGTCGTGGAGACGTGTATTTTATTTCGGGTGCGTTTGAAAAGAATCCCCAGCCAACCTACGAGCTTTTTGCGAGTGGGCAGGACGAGATCTTCGGGATGTCGTGGCGGAAGGGCTCTCTTAGTGTCACCCAGTTTGGAGAGGTCACAAAACTAACCGATACTGATGGTGATGGTGCGGCAGACCGCTTTGATACCCTCTCTAATGGGTGGGGATACGCTGAGGGTCACGAATTTGCCTTTGGTTCCAAGCATGATCCCGAGGGCAATATCTGGGTGGCTCTGGGGCTAAGCGGTTCCTATCACTCGCGTAATCTGTTTCGTGGTTGGGCCGTCAAAGTGACTCCAGATGGGAAGATGATTCCAGTATGCAGTGGTTTACGCAGTCCGGGTGGGGTTGCGGCTAATGCCGAGGGTGCGATGTTTTGCATCGAAAGTCAGGGGCCTTGGAATGGATCGTGTTCCCTTAAGCATCTCAAGCCGGGTGGATTTCTTGGGCATCCAGCCAGTTACAACTGGTATCCCTATGCGCCTGATCTTAATACGCCGGCCATTACGCCCAACAGTAACTCGCGAATCAGGATCGAGAAAAAGCGAGTGAAGGAGTTCGTTCCGCCGGTGATACGTTTTCCATATATCAAGATGGGGCGTTCGATTTCGGGCTTTCAGCTCAATCAGACAAAGGGAAAGTTCGG
>MDSV01087822.1_pt1 | contig 21217 bp, 23 predicted proteins | sample 810851 | NCBI WGS metagenome assembly MDSV01 (sample SAMN05326640, study PRJNA326480) | marine metagenome | isolation source: seawater | place: Atlantic Ocean: North East | collected 2012 | reverse complement strand
TTTTGAGCGTAATTTTTCGGGTCTTTGTAATACGGTTGGTATTTTTTTGTCCAATCAGGGTGCTTGTCTTCATAGTAGTCGTAAGGATTCTTGTATTGGTTCTCTGCTGGATTACGATTTTTCATATCTCTTTCCACCGATTGTTTTCTTTTTATGTCATATTCTCCCACATTAAAGACGGTTAAGGCTTGTTCGTATCTGACTCGACTTTGTTTTTCCCATTGTTCCCCTGAGAAACTAACCCAATTGAATAAACCCTGCGAGGGTATTTCGGGAAACATAACATCGGTTTTCAAAAGGGGTAAATAATGAACCATTTGATAAAACAGTTCCACCACATCCTCGTTCAAAGCGGCTACTGTCATTATGTATTTTTCATGTTCTAACATCTCTCGCGCTGTTGTCCATTGGGAGTTGCGGAAGCCCTTTTCATTGAGTTGCGTTAATCTGTTTTTTTCCCACTCAAGGTTATTCATTTTACGAGCCACAGGTTTAACTCGCTTGTAAAACTGTTTTTTGAAACCAGAGTTTCTGCCTTTCAAGGGCAAATCTCTCCACTCACCCCATCTCATCTCATCGGCCAAAGCGTGAGCCAAAACTTCTGGAACTCCCAAGTCCATCATCCGTTTCTTCGTAGCACTTTTCACTACCATCGGCTCACCTCAGAACAATCCTTTTCCTAACACAATCATCAAAAGCGCACTAAATCCTATTCCACCTACAATGATACCTTTAATCAATGTCCGATAAACTCCCACTAAAGGAAAGTCGTCTTCGGGCTTAGGTTTCAGGATAGAAGGCATTCTAATAACCTGCTTGGATTCCTGCTTGCTTAAGATACATAGAAGCGGAAACCAAACCTGCGCCAACCGCAATCGGGCCGAGCAAAGCGTTGTTCAAATCGGATTCACCGCGAATGATGTAAGGGACAGAATGTATAGTTTCCAAAGCACCTATGAGGGCTAAGGCTAAGGCGGCGGAATATCCGATAATGTGGATAGGTTTCTTCTCGGTGGCGTAGTATTCTTTAGGTAGTGCAAAAATGTCCATACTTAGAAGAAACAACACGACTATTTAATTTCTCGCTCTAAGAATAATCTGGCATTTCAGGGAACTGTCGCTTTAAGTCGGCAAAGTATTCAATTCTCTCTAAATAGAATTCTCTATTCACCTGCATAGCATCGGCTCGCGCTGTTTCACACAAAAGTTTAAAGTTCGGGTGATGAACAAGAGCGAGCGACTTCTTCTCCTTAGCAACTCTGCAAAAATTATTATGTTCTTTAATCACCCACTCAAGCGCATCGGCTTCTTCAGGAGTGAAATCAATTATTCCTTCTCGATACTTATCGCGAAACAACTCACTTCCAATCTTTTCGTGCATGATATAGGAATGATAGCCTTCGGGCTTCCACTCAGCCACTACTGATTTAGCAACATCGTGAAACAATAAAGCCCATGCTCCCAACTCTGTTCTGTCTTCCGAATCATAATAAGTATCAAAAGCCAAACAATAGTGATTGTATAGCGAACCTTCGGGATGATACTTGGCATTGTGGTGATAATCTTCTAAATCCCTTAATTCAGGAATTAAGTATTGAATAATTCCTTCTTCGTAAAGGTAATGAAAGCCTTCTCGCTGATGAAGAATCTCTCCGATTCTTTTTCTGATTTGCACAGGGTCAGAATCTCGGATTTCAACTAAAAGACGGTCTTCAATGTTCATTCTATCATCTATACGAAGGGGCTAATGTATTTAAGACTTACTCTTGCACCACAGATACAGGAATTTCACAAACACCTGATGGACAATCATTAGCCGCCGCACCTTCTATGGCTTTATCGTTCTCTAAAGATTCGATAGCCTGTTCCACCGTAATAGGGGTTAGAGGTTCGTTTCCTCTTGACCCTTGACGATAAACAGTTATGCCTTTCAACTGTGGCCCAAACTCTAACATCAAATCTCCGTAATCTCCAATTTCGTAATCTTTGGGAATGTTGATAGTCTTAGAAATAGAATTGTCAATGTGTTTCTGACAAATGGCTTGAACTTCCATGTGATTTCTCACGGACAATTCTGCGGTAGCAACAAAGGAACTCATGTCTGCCCCATCTTCATACAGTTGCTTAAACAACGGGTCAATAACAATTTCCTCTTTTAAGATTCGGTCATTGGACTTGTTATCCGAATCGTAATAGCGGCGAATGTAGCCAGGTGCAAAGATAGGTTCAATTCCTGAAGATGTTCCCATAACCATTGAAGTCGTTCCTGTTGGAGCGATAGTTAAAAGAGCACAGTTTCTTACACCGTGTTCGCGAATGTTTTGCTTAATTCGGCGGGGCAAAGTTTTAACGAAACCTGAATTAAGGAAATCTTCTGTATAGGCTTCAAATGGCCCTCTTTCGACAGCCAAGAAAGTTGAGGCTTCATACGACCTCTCCTTAATGAACTTCATTATCTTATCCACTTGTGCGTTTCCTTCTGGTGAACCGTATTTGTAGCCCATCTTAACTAAAGCGTGACCTAAGCCCATGATGCCCAAACCAATCCTTCGGACTTTCTGACAATTTATCTCGATTTCCTTAATTGGATATTGATTAACATCCAGAACATTATCCAAGAGTCTAACACCTACATTTACTGTATCGGCTAAACTTTCCCAATCCATTTCACCATCAGTAATGTGTTGAGCCAGATTAACCGCCCCTAAACAGCAACACCCGTAAGACTCCAACCAAATCTCTCCACAAGGATTAGTAGCAATAAGAGGTTTGTAATAATGGATATTGTTCATCTTATTAGCCAGCCCAATGTTGAGAATACCAGGTTCAGCAGACTCGTAAGAGTTTTCAATAATCTTTTCCCAGAGTTCTTGAGCAGGAATAGTTCTTTCATTTCCTTCGTCATCCAAAATGGGCCTGTCGCGGAACTTTAATACAATGTCTGCGTTGTTTTCAACCTGCTTAAAGAAATCGTCATCCACTAAAACGGACACATTAGCATTGTTTAACCTTTCAAGGTCGAGTTTCGCATTGAGGAATTCCATAATATCGGCATGGTCGTATCGCAAACACATCATAAGTGCTGTTCTTCGCCCACCACCTGCTTTAATGACTTCACCTGTTTGGTTGATAATCTCCATTAAAGATACTGCTCCTGTTGCTTCTCCACCTGTTCCCTTGATAGGCGTTCCTCTGGGTCTGATTGGCGAGTAGTTTGTTCCCACACCACCTCCCGTTCCTGAAATGATAAGCATATCTTTAACAGTCTGCCCCCACCCTTCTCGACTGTCATCTGTTGGGACTACGAAACAGTTAAGCAACTGTCCTTTAGCACGACCTGAACCATACCAAATTCTTCCACCAGGCACAAACAATCCCTCTGAAAGTTTTCGATAAAAACGACCTCTCCATTTTTCTCTTGAACCATTCTCTGCCTGTGCAACATGAGTGGCTACGCGGTCGCAAGCGGCCTCCCAACTCTCAGAATCGTATCGAGCATAGCGTTGCTTAAAGATGGTATCGCCTAACCCTGTGGGATTGAAACCCGCTTGGGGCAATTGTTCTTCAGCCATTACAACATCTATTGATTCACTCATATTTACACCTTTCCTGCACTCCCGCAAATCCCCAACAGTTCGGAAGTGATTCTAATAGCGACTCATACTAAATAAACCACACACATTGAGAGTCTGATTATCATCCAATGCGAGCCTTTATCAAGTCTGATTTCGGGGGGCTAACAACCATGTCAAAGAAAGAGAGCCATCATCAGAAATAAGTTTCAACGGTTTGTAATTACCCCATGAAACAGTCACATCATCACCCAATGACTTAACCATTTGAACTAAATATTGAACAGAGTATAACGCACTCAAAGCCTCTTTAGAAGTGATAGTAGTTTTGCTTGTGTCCAATGGTGCTTCCACCCTCTCCATCTTAGAATCCACAGTTATTTTAGTGGCTTCACCGTCAAAGTGAAATGTCACTACATCACCCACCGTCTTCGATGCCGTGACCGCTTTCTTCAAAGAGTCAGCATCCAGACTATAACTTAAGTCAAAAGCCAAAACAGGAGCAGGAGGATTCTTCACCAAAGAAATATCCAACAGCCTCACCGACTTGGAAATCTCTCCCACATCCACTTGTAAAAAGGTGTCCTCATTGACCAGACTGAGTTTAACAGAGTCTTTCTTACCTGCTAACTTTAAAGCCGTATCAAGATTGTCTAAAGAAATAGCCACTTCAGTTTCACTTTCGGAAGTATTGCTGGTAAAAGTCTTGTTAGGAATACTTACCTCTAACATACAGACATGAGCCGAATCAACCACTTTGGAAGTTATTCCTTCAGGGCTGAAAACCAAAACCGCATCCTCAGACAAAGACTTCAAAGAACTAACCATTGTCTTTAACGGTGGAGCAGGACATACAATAACAGGCGATACTAAAGCGTTAGCAGATTCCGACATAACTATATGTTGGACAACTTACCTTTAAGCGTTTGCTTCAATACTGACGCAAAAACCAAACATCGGAACTCTCAACCATCATCTTAATGTCTTGAAGTAAAGCCCATACCCGCACATCCACTTCTCGGCCACCCTCATAGTTTTCCTCAATCTCTGGATTGTATTCCTGTAATAATTCCTCAAGTAAAACACTTGAGATAGCCACTTCGTTAATGGATTCAATATCAATAATGTCTGGTATTAGATTAGAGCCGTTGTCTATCATAGTAATCACCTGCATTTAACGCATCTTTCTTATTAGGGTTCGTGTTTCCATTCTTGTTTAAGAAACTTTTTAATGGCTTGTCGGTCAGGTTCAGTCCTGACTAAAGGCTCGATGTCTTCCAATCGCTCGATTAAATCAGTTAGCGAATTAAAATGTGTCTTTAAATCCGCCGCCCTTTTTTTACCCACTTTCGGAATGCCCATCAGGAAATCCACTACCTCGTCTGGCTCGGAAACCCTGTGGGTGTGAAGCCTAACTGACTGAAAATCACCAGCCTCGATTCTTTTTACCAAACTCTTTACTTGCCGAATCGCACTCGGCTCATCTGGGAATCGGAGAACGGGACACAATTCCATCGCTATCCTGTTAAGGTGAGATTCCAAATTGGGTAGGTGAGAGGCGAACTTTCTGTAAGGGTTGTTAGGAGAATTGGAAATCCGTTTAGCAGGTTCGTCAATTACGAACAGTATGGGATAATCCACCTTTTCACTTAAATCATGGACTTGTCGAATAAGACGCTTGTTCATCCAAGAGTTCAAAGCGTCAGTCAAAGTCTTTCTTTCGATGCCCCATGTCTTAGTTTCGCCGTCTATCTCACAGCGAATCAAAATGTCGCCATCATAACCCATAGATTTCAAATTGTGTTTAAGGGGCTTACCCTGTGCATCCACAAGGCCAGAAAGTTCTCTGGCCCACAAGTCAGGTTCAAAGGTGTCAATGAAAGTTTCCGCAGTAGCCATGCCGACAAGTGGCACACATCTTTTATTACCTTAAGCATTGAACTTAGACCAATCCCAATGGCCAATTGAACAGTCCTAACTCCATACCTGTTAAACTGTATGTTTCAGGAATAAACTCCGTAGGAACTCCCAACGACCAATTAGAAAGATTATGGGGAAGATACTTTGTGCGCTTCCCATCACCTCGCGCATCGGGGTTGTTGGCATTGAAGTAAGGCATTTGATAAGACTCGTAGCCTTCTTTTTCCTCGTCTTTGTATTTGTTATTCAACCGCGCCCACAGAGTCGAGGAATCTGCGGTGGAATAACTGCCTCCTAAAGCAACTATATCCTCTGTGATGTTTTGGAAAGGCAAAATGATAGAATCGAAATCAGTAAAATCATTAGCCTTCTGCGTTTGGATGTATTCGTTTCGTTGCGCCTTGAAAGTGCGGGCGTTGGTATTCAACGACTTAAATATTTTTTCAGGGGTATTAGAGGGGAAAATATCTGGTGGTTCTGGCTCAATAGTGTAAAGAGCAACAGGGGAATAGTTATACTTAGCATCATCTTTGTCATAACCCATGTTTATTCTTTCAACATGAAGTGGCAAATCCACCTCGTTGCCGAGAACGGGAAAAATGCTGGTGTAAGTGAAAGGTCTGGTGACGGTAATCTTATTGCGTTTAATGTCAATAGGGACAGTATTCAAAGGGTCGGAAACGGTCATCCCCGATTTGAAGTGAAATAAATTGTAAGCGTAATCGTTGAAAACGGTGGTTTCCGAAAAGGGTTTCAAATAATGAATGGGTTGCCATTGGTCTGAGGGGTTCTCTGAAGGAGGCACATTATTCTTTTGAATGTTGATAACATCTAACTCATTACTTGAACTTGAGTATCGGGAAGGTGGGTTTAACAAGTAAGGAATAGATTCGTTTTGGAAAATCGCAGGATAACTGCGGAAGCCTTCGACTAAATCATAGTTTTGAAGGAACGGTTTTATTTTACCATCGGGACGACCACTCTGCCTACCTTCACCCAGAATACTTGGATAACACTCTAAACAGGAAAGAGTCGAGGAATCAGGAGAAATATAGAGGATGATAGAATACTCCACCTTGTTATCGGGGAAGAAACTCTCACCCTTTAACTCTTTAGTTCTGTTTAAAGACAACAGATACAATCGCAGGGCTTCTTCTGCTCGGCCCATGTTCTCCAACACATCCGAAGTGAAATAGGTATCAGGCTTTAAAGTTAAGTCTTGAGTAATTTTAACGGCTTTCCCTTGCTTAACAGGAACAGTCGAAACTGAAAATTTAAAACTTTCATCTTTACGAGTTATAAAACTAAGAAGTTCGGGCAAAGTGTGAGTCACACTACTATCATTGGTGTTCGGATTACCGTTATTGTCAAAGGCGAGTTCGTTGGGAATCAAATTCCTTTCCAAAATTTCTTCTATTATTTCCATTCCACTTTGCTCCACACCTTCCTCTCGATACTGATTAGGGCGGCATTTGACCCATCGCATTTCGTGGCGACCCCTCTCGTTAGCAGGATAGGAGTTATAGGCTTGTGTGCCAGCCAACAAGTTGAGGCGGGGATAGATACGCAACTCATTCAAACCTAAAACGCTACTTATTTTCATCGCGTCCTCTGTATCAATGTGACCTACGGCGCGTATTCCCTGTGAGGTGGGAGAATTAGCATTCACCCGTAAAAGTGTCTGCCATTTTCCTAACTCGCGGGCGAGAGGGTGACTAATAACAGCGAATCGTGAATTCTCTTTGCCTGAACGCCAATCCCAATCTGGATGGGGGCGAAGTTTATCATTGTAAAATCCATATATGTTAGCCCCCGCCTTATACAGAGGAATGTATTCAAAATTCTCCCAAGTAAAAGGACTACTGCTTCCACTCCCTATTGGGATTTCAGTTCGGGCAAAAGATTGGTTAGCATCAGCATTGTTTGAACCGAAAGTTCGTTGAAGCAGGAAGTCATAAGATTTTCCTTGTGACTCGTAAGAAATCATCTGCCCCATTGATTCCTTTTCTAAATCATCAGCGAGGGGTTCAGTCAAATAATCCAACATTGGAGAGATATATCCATCAGGACGAGAGAAGGTAAGTTTATTCTCGCTCATCACACTCACAGAACGGACAGAACCGTAAATCCTACCGTGTTTGAAAATTTCTTTTTGGCTGGTATCTATGGGTTGAGCCAACTCCTCAAACCATTCTGCACAGTCTTGGGATTGCTCTATCATTTTCTGTAAAAATCTTCCACTCCACATCAAGTCAGAGTCTATGAAGCCCGCCTTCTGATAAATAAACTGTTGATGAATAGGCTTTCTCCTGTAAAGGGCTTTAGTGGAACTCTCTGCCACTTTAGGATAACCCGCATCTTTCCAATCTAAAATAGGGGGTTCAAAGTAAGCCGAATTGTTTCTCATATACCGCCTATCGGGATGCACCATCTCCCCGCGTTTCTCATCCATGTCTTGTTTATACTCGTAAATAGTCTTCAAAGGAATAAAGGCTTGTCCAAACTCAGGATGAGATTCATAAGGAATGGAACTAAAAGCGGTTTGGTCTATTTCGGTTATCAATTCTTCAGTAGGTTCTTCGGTTTCCAAAGACCTTGCCTCCCTCGCTCTAACATAAGGAGTCGTGGTTTTACCATCCTGTGTGGTCACAGGAGAATAATCGTAGTAAATGTTAGAATGCTTTAGTAATTCTTCTCTGTTGAGTTTTCGATTGTTGTAAAACCCTACAATGTCTTTCTGGCTCTCCACCCATTCCATAAACTCCGATACAGGCTTTAATCGCGTGTTGCAGAAACTCTTGTAAGCCTTATCGTAAATACTATTACACACGCCTGTTAAGTCCTCTGCGTATTTACGCTCGGCTTCAGCCCTATCAGTAGTCTTCCACTTTTTGTAGTCCATGTCGCTTGGATATGATTCAGTTTTCGCCCCATACTTGATATGACCACCCAGACTACCCAAATTGAAAAAATTCATTCGACCTTTAGAGGGCATCATCTTAGGGCGAAGTTTAGAAGTAGTCCTGAAAGCAGGGTAAAGAGTATGAACATCATCCACCTCGTATATCAGCCCCTTAGAGTTAAACTGTCGCCAGGGAAGTTGATAACTCTTTAAAGACAAGAATAAACTGTGAGCAGGATGAGAAGTGTATCTTTCATTGAAAGGCTTCATATCATGGGGGGTGGAGTCGCTTACCGACTCTGGCACAGCGTATCTTAATGGAATACTCACCTTTAGATACATACTACTATGCAGGGGAGATACTATTTCAACATATCAGAAGACTAAAAGCCCGTCCAATTCAATAAGCCCATCCCCATTGGAGCAATAGGTGTCGCGGGTGTGGGTCGCGGGGGTGTGGGCGCGGAAGGTTGCTGTTGAGCCATCGGCGCACTTACTTCCGTGTAGCCCTTCTTCAATTTACTCGATATGGCTCGCCTGTAAGAGCCGTCACACTTCTGACCTGACTTACTTCTTGAACCTGCTCGACCAAAGCCACCTATCCTACCGTATTCGGTGTGGTAGCATCCGTCTTTAAGGTGCAATTCCCAAAACTTATGAGAATTAGCCCCGTAATCGTGCAACTCAAAACGCCTGACAGCCATACCCTAATGAAACTGAGGGACTACATTAAGTTATCTAAATCAAGCAGGGTGGGTAAGTAAAGACATTCCATAGTTATTCACTTCTAAAGGTATGTCCTTTTTACGGTTGCCCAATGAAATGTGTTTGAAAGGTCGGTAATCCACACGGTGATGCCAACGATTAAACTTCCACACTACTTTAGCCACATCAGGGTGCATATCTTCTAACATCTTAGACTTAAGGTATGTTCCATCCTTCTCGTAAAACTGTTCGTGATTTCCTCCTTTCATACGCTGTGTAGTCACTTTACCTTGTAAGAAAGCATTAAACTGAATAGTAGCCCATCCGTCTTTCAATACACGCAAACATATATCAGTATCTTCATTGTAGCGACCTCTCCATCGGTAAGGAATATCATTCCTAATGAATAAGCAACTGTATATTCTGGTGTTTTTCACATAAGGAGGTAAAGCCTCAGTCGCTTTAGCGAAATTGTAATAATTGGGGCCAGCGATAGCGATGTTGTCGTAGCGCAAAACAAAATCTTCCATACATTTAAAGATAGTTCCACTCGTCACTTCGGCTTTAATATTATCAGTCATGCGGTGAAATGCGTCTAAATTATCATCCATGACCCAATGCCAATCATAGCCATTGTCAATGGAATGTTGCCAAGCGAAATTACGAGCCGCACCAGGGCCGATACGAGGGTCATCGTCTTTCCAAAAAGGGTCATACTCTTTATTGTATTTTTCAGGAGTTATGAGAATCTTAGAAGGGTCTATAACTGCCGCGTATTTATCGTATTCATCCTTTTCCACAATGATGTGGTAAGGAACATTCATTTCCTCTAAAGCACGACTCGTCAAACGACTCTCCCAACGCCCTTTGGAAACGATGTAAATAGGATATTCAGGATTCATCAACCCACCGCCTCACCAGACCACTTCTATGTGGTTTATGAGGATGCCAAATACTCTTGGTTTTAGGAGTTAATTTTTGCCCTATCAACTTAGCAAACTCTTGTAAATCTTCTTCTGTTTCCAACCGCACAGTAATCTTACTAAAGGGTCTTTGCTTTTCCATCTTAAACTCAGGCATCCCAACCCATTCTTCCTGTGCTGTTCCTTCTTTTCTTTCTTCAGTATCATTTTCACTCATTTTCTCACCTCAATCCCAATCAGGAGAATCGTCATCAGATGGCATATCAATGTTGATACAGCCATCATCTTCTTCACGACATATATCGCAAGTGCAAATCTCAACCTCAAAATTCAAATATTGCTCGTAAATCTGCTCGTAGTCCTCAATACCTGTTAAACGAATAAAGGTATCACGGAAGAACGCAAAGTTCTCGATGTATTCAGTCATCTTCTTCTTCAAAAATATGTCGGTCATTTTGCTCACCCACCCTTTAGTCGTGACACTAAGGCTTTAAGTATTCGCACCTCGCAAGGGTCAAAACTAAAATCGCCAATTGAAAAGTCCTGAAGCCCACTCAGGAGTGGGGTCGTAAGGGAAGAAAGCAGGGTTAGAAGTCAAGTCCGATGTATAATTACTTAGTCCTGTATAACTCTTGTTATTCGGGTCGTGTCCGTTCTCCCAATATTTTTCAATGAAGTCCTGAGTCAATGCAGGATTCTTAGCCACATCATCAGCATCGAAATCAGAATAATGCTTCTCCAAAAGTGATACTGTGCCTTCCCCGATTTTGGTAAGCGAGGGATTTTGAGCGATGGCGTAGCGGGGGCTACTACCTTCCAAGAACACAGGGAAGTTATCTAAAGCGTATTCTAAGATTTCGGGATTGGGGTTCTTAGCCAAATTCTGTGCATCTAAACTTCTCGCTTTATCTCCTATGTATTCCAGATAATCATTGTCCTCCGTATTAGGGCGAATGTCCTTTAGCATATCCAGAGGGAAGTGATACTGACGAATCAGATTAGTAAAAAGTTGAAAACGATTCCTTTCACTCTCACTTGCAGAGATGATGTAGTTGTGCCACTTGCCCATATACAAGGCCGTTAAGGTGGAATCGAATTTAGGAACATCCTCTTTAATCCCGAATAAAGAGCGAATCAAAACGCGAGGAACAAAGTGATTATGCTTAATCAATATGTCCATCTGGTCGAAAGTCAAATCACTCCATACTTCCATGATGAAATCTGAAGATAAGGTGGGATTGCTTAGGGCATCCTCTAACAAGTCAGGGTAGGTCTGCACCAAGAACCGTATCAAAGACTGAGGAAAACAAGGATTGCTTACTAAAACCTCTCCCCACCCCCTATTCGTGGCAACCATTTTTTTTAGACCGTCTTGAACTCCTATCTCAGTATCTTCTGTGAAATAATCCGCGAATAGGGTTTTTAGGAGTTCTAAAGTGAGTAATTGATTGTTCTTCAATAAATTCCTTACCCAACTTCCATCTCCCAACAAAGTATTATCTCCTGATACTAACTGCTTGGCTAAAGAATTATCTCCTGCCGAAATACGGTGTCGGTCATACAATACGGCAGGGTCGCGTAAAAGTAGCAAATTCAAATCAAAATGGGGATTGTTCAGAAGGTAATAAGGAAAGTAGCGTCCGAAGACCATACTCCCGTCTTTATCCGCATTCAACATTCCATCGGGAAACTTTTCATCCCATTTAATGATTTCTTTAAATGTTTCAGGAGTGAAATAGGTGTGCTTAAGAATCTGGTTCATCTGATTAGCACCTGCAACAAGTTCTGTGTCCAAGTATAACTTAGAAATTTTATCAGCGTCCTCCGAGTAAGGGAAAATAGGGACTCGCTCGTTTAATTGTTCCAGAGGCAAGTAAAGATTAGCGGAGGTGCTGACTAACATCTCCTCTAAAATTTTTGTGTAAAGCGTTAATTTAGTTCCACTTTTTGACACTCCCAATTGACCCGCAATTTGTTTGAGTTGGTCTGCGGTCATGGCTAACCAGCCTTCTCGCGAAGGGAACTTTAATCTCCATTCTTCAGGAACGGGATTCCGCATCTGTTTATCCACCCACAATTTCTCCCACAAGAAATCCAGAAGTTCTTCAGAAGCCTCGCCTTTGAAGGTTAAAGGCAAAACTATTCTATCGTTTGCACCACTCCAAAGGTAATGCAATCTTTTGATTTCTTGGAGTTCAGGACTGTCTTTAGAAGGTGGATTACTGTATTTACCCCACGCCGTCATTGTCTTCACGACCTTTTAACCTTCAACTCGCCTTTAAGATTAAACCGCCTTTTGTAATCATTGAAAGAGGCTTTCAAATCAGGCTTGTTCCAGAGAATCCATCGAGAGAGCGAACCTGCGGTAGTAGGGTCTTTCCAATCTTCCTTAGTGCTGGTAGTCGTTCCGCCACCGTGTCGCTCAAGGTATCTTTCCATTCTCTCCTTCTCACCGTGTTTAGTGTAATCACTTGCGCCTCGTTGTCCGAAGTGCGTAGTCTTAATCTTATTACCTTCTTTATCCGAGAAAACAGCCATGAGTTTCTTTTCATCGTTGGTGGAACGAGTGATTTCAACTGAGTAGGGTTTCATGGATTCAGCGTTAAAATTTTCTGCTCCATAATCATCATTCCAATCTTCCTCTTTCATTTCTAAAACAACAGTTGGTATAGTCTCATGTTTAAGACCTCTAATATGAGAGCGAAGATGTCCTGCAACTAATATTTCATCGTATATGTCATCATCTTCAAGTAATCTAATAACAACCACAGGTTCAATTTCTTCCATATTGGAAAACAAGTCTTTAGTTTCTGGAATCATATCATCAGGGTATCTGCTTCTCAAAGTTTTACCAATCCATCTTTCGTTAGGTATAACCATCAAGGGATAACTCGGATAATATATTTCTTTAAAGTTGTCAGTATCTAAGACCTCTGGATTGAAGTTAGGAGGCATCAAATCTAACCAATCATCATCATCAATATAATAATCGGGTGTTTCAGTCCGATACTTCTTAACCTTCTTGGCGACATCCTTTGGTTGGTCGCTGAACTGCTTTCCTTTCTTGGTGTCTCGCTTTTTCTTAGCACTCGTCTTTTTGTATTCCTTATCGGTTAAAGCCTTGATTGCCTTTGCAGGTAAATATCTCTCACCCGTCTTACTTGACTTCTTACCACTTTTAGTCTTCCAATCTTGGTCGCCCCACCGCTTCAAAGATTTCTGGGATTCGGTCTTCTTTCCTGATTTGTAAGCCTTGAGTCCTTTCTTCTTCATGGCTTTCTCGTAATCTTCAGTTAAGGATTGGGCTTTGCGAGCAGACCATTGACCTGCTTTAGTGCCGTCTTGTTTGTTTTTCAAAATACGCTTAAAGATTCGGTTTCGGATTTTCGCACCCTTTTCTCCGTAAGTCTTAGTGTATTTCTTTAAACGGGCTTCTTCCTTCTTCTCATCAGACTCAGCCGCGTAAGTTTCTGCTATTTGTCGCATAACCGAATACTTTAATGGTTGATAACCTTCAATGGCTGAAGACTCCATAAGTTGCTTAGGGGAATAATCGCTTAAAGTTTGAGAGGGCTGATATTCGTAAGCAAAATCATCCACCATAAAACTTTCCATGACTCCTGAAAACCTGTTAGCATCTGTCCCGTCAAAATAGGGAGAGTTGTAAAAGAAGTAATCGAATAAATACGGGCCGCTTAAACCTGTGGCTACGATTCTCTCAGAAATGAAAACTGAAGGTATCTCGACACCCCAATAAGCGTAATCCATGTTATCATCATATCCCATTTCCTTTCTGAGAACTTCAAAAGTCGGGTCAAACACTTCACCGTCTGAAACTATCCAAGCGTGACGAATCGGAAGACCTAATCTGCTGGACACCACCCAACCCTCGTAATACTGAGCATCAGGGTCTTCCCATGAATAACGCAAGGAATTGTAGTAGCATTGTTTAACTTCATGCTGATAAGAGGTGGTGCAAGTGAAATACTCGTTGCGTTCCACATCGAACTCGCGCCCCATTTCGTTTAACCATTGATAGTAATCTTCTGCCATTTCTTGCACTTGCTCAGAATTGAAACTCGCGAAACCGCTTAAGTGTTGTTCCACATACTTCTTGATGTTCGCTTGAGCGTTGCCGAACCATTCCATCTCGGCGGAAAACTCTGGGAACATAAAGAAGTCGTCTTCAAACTCAAAACCTATGGCCTCCTGACCCCACTCCTTTTGCTTAGTTTTAATGAACCTCTCGATTTTCCCCTTGTGCTTTTGGTAGTTTTCAGGAGTAGCCCAAGAACTAACCACTACCACAGGCTCACTAATCAATCCATCAGCCTGACTGTAATAACCTCCTGTGACTTCGGCGGAAGTGTAGCCCCCAAACAACGAGGAGAGAAAACGCTCAGTATTGTTGATACGAGTTTTATGCTCGCTCTGGGAAATGGGTGTGTCAAGGACTGTGGATGGAACATAAATCTTAAGTTGATAAGGATTCTCGGCGGTCACTCCCTTTAACGGTGGCTGGACTTCAGCCGCAAAAGGGTTGGGGCGACCTTGCTGTTCAGGAGTGAGGTGGAAGAAATCATTAGCGTGAACGAATTCAATTCCTAAGTTGTAAGCAAAGTTCTCATCGCCTTGACGATGGTTATCTCCTACCATGATAGAATTCTTCAAATCGAATGGGCCGTATTGTTCGATAGCATCTAACCCCATTCCGATAGCAGGTTTGTAATCGGCGGTTTTCTTAGCGGTGGAATAAAAGACAGGAAATCCTATGCCGATTTGATTAACGGTTTCATTGATACACTCCACCGCATCTCCTTCCGTTAAATCCCCGCGCCCTACGCCTGATTGATTGGTAGCACCAACTAAAAAGTAGCCGTTTTCATCCCACATCTCTAAAATATCTGCGACTTGTGGAAAGACCTCGACCTCAGTAGGACAGTAAGGAGCACGAAATCCTCCTTTCATGGCTCGCGCAGGGTCTTCCACCACATCCCTAACCGTTCCATCGAAATCTAAGAATAAAGCAGGTCGGGGAACGCCTTCTTGCATCATGTTAGTGTAGTAGGTTTCCACCTGTCGTGCAAGACGGAAATCACGCTCGGTAATCTGAGGCTCAGGCTCATGCGTGAAGACCGCGTATCTTACTCTATCCAAACCTTCGTAAATAGATAACTCACCGTGATGATTAAGGTTGTTCTCCAAAGAATTAACGGCTTGGGAAAACTCTAAAAACTGCTTATCATCAGAAAAAGAAAACAGTTTAACTAAAACTAAAATATTAGAATTAGAAATAGATTTAATCTTCCACCCTCGTTCCGCAAGGTCTGGTGGCAAGTCTGACATGGCTATCACTACTTTAAATCAACAGTAAGACTACAATAAGCCTTCGTTTTTATCAGGAGGTAATTCAGGATGCGGTAAGATAACCTTTTCGTAAAAAGCATAACAAGGAATCAACCAAATAGTTCCAAGCAAATTCAACGGCCAGCCGATGTTGAGATAATTCTCCCACCATATATCGGGTGTTTTCCAGAAGAACCACAGCATTACCACAGGTTGCAGACAGACTAAGCCGTAAATAGGGCGAAGAACATCTCTCAATAGAGTGTCGCGATAAAGAACCATTTAGTCACACTCAAAGGTTATCTTCTTTGAAATCAGAATCGAAAGCGTCATCATTCGCACTCTCATCTTCCTGTGCCGCTTCCACAGGGTCAGAAGTTTTAGAACGCATTTGCTCTAAAATCTTAATAGCGCGGTCTATACCCTCATCATCACCTTCGGCTACGGTAAGAGTCACATACTTAACGGCCTTGAACTTGTAATCGGGCATCTTATCTTCCGATTCGTAAAGATTATCAAAAACTTTGCTGAAATCAAAACTATGTGAATCATTCATATTGAAAAAGTTGTAAGGCATTCTTCGGGTGTTATTACGGAAAAAGCGATAAAAGTCATCGTCCCACATGATACCATATAGGGACTCAAAGTATTTAACCCTTCCCATCACATACTGTGGGCTAATTCAAAGGCTTTTTTGTTATCCGAAGGATAGTGCAAACCTAAACTAACTCTTGCTTTAGCAATTCGATTAGCAATAGAATAAAAAGAAAAGAAATGGCGTGGATGTTTTTTAGCCAAATGGCGGGCTATCATATAAGACTGATAAGCGTGTCCCGATGGATAAGCAGGGGTATCTCCTGAAACAGACTTGGCAGGAATGATTTTCTCATTCACTTGAGCAGGTCTGGGCCGATTGTAATAATGTTTAAGACTCATCAAAACAGGCTCAGTATCATCTATAATCTGTTTCAATTCCTTCTTGTCGTAATCTAAGCCTTTCTCATCCATGTATTTCATAAAAGCGGTGCGAGGACTTCTATCAGTAAGTTGATAGTATTCCACATCAGGCTTTCGCATCGCTCTTAAAACCTGACGAGATTCTTTAACTGAATCAGGATAGTAGTCAGGTTTAGAAGGTTTTGATAGGTCATATCCTCTTTCCATCTTAACCCCTCATTCCCAATCTGCTTCAAAATCTTTGCTAAAAATAGCCCCTGAAGTTATCATATCTGTCCATGCTTGCTCCACATCAGGAATATCAATAACTGCATACATATTATCATTCGCCAAAAAGTCCTCTAAAGACATATCTTCAGGAACAGTCTGAGGGGAATTCAGAATCATATCGGAAAAGAAATCCAAAAGATTGAAATCCAATACATTGTCTATGTAATGGGTGCGAGCAACCGAATTAAAAATATTCGCCCACCCTTCTAAACCGTAATTAGTTTCAGCCATAAGCAGGAACTCAATAAACTCGGAAGACTTACCTATCCATGCAGGAATCTCATTTACATCCTTAACAGATGTGGGGTCGGCGTAAAGGACAGATAAAGCGAATCGAATAGCACTTCTGCGACTGTCCATAATCCAGACTTCCATGATAAGATTCTCATCAGCAACACAATTGAGTAAATGATAAGTGTAGTCTTCCAGACCCACATAATCATTGTGTTCAATCATGTCCATCATTTTTGTCAGTTCAGGGTTATCCGCAAACATACTATCAATCTTATGTGGAGGCTTCCACCATTTAAGGGTTTCGTATCATTGTCCTAATTGACCTAACGCTTGTAAAATTCTGCGCCAAGCCAGCGACTTATTAGAAACATAACCTGCGGAAGTGTCTTCTAAAACAATCTCAGGTATTTCATCGTTTTTAATCCAACTTTGTAATCGAGCAATCAAAACCGCGTCAGGAAGTAATCTCCAACCTAAGTCATCAGTTTCATCGTAAGCATTCAAAATATATGATATTCCGACTTTGTTCTCACCATCGTAAATGAAAGGAATGTAATTGTCAGAAACATCTAAAACAAAGACCATTGGTTTGCCTTGTGGAATGTAATCATCAGCGTAAGTAGTAGGTAAGAACCACCCTTCGACACAGTATTCACAATCTCTGCCTAATGTGGCGGCATCATCAGGGAAGTAATAACCAAAACCATCACAGACTTTACACTCCTCTGCTTGAGTATCGCCTTCCATGTCTGGCCCGAATAAAGCGTGTCCTAATGCGTGGTCGAATGAAGTAGTCCAATACTCGCTATGAGGAAAATCATTTCGCCCCCCTTTGACAAAAGACTGTCCGTGATACATAACATCAGCCTTAATCATTTTCTTGCCGTAGTTAGAGATGTCCATGAAGGGAGCACTAAACTTTTTCATCTTAAAACCCCGTCCAATTAAACAAGCCTACTTGTTCAGGCAAAGAGAGTTTCCAAAAATACATATTCTTAGAGAAGTAGGAATTCGACTTATTTCCATCAGGTAATACTGAACCCGATTCTCCCGATACAGGCATCCACCCCCCCATATCGTAAGAAACAAAATCTGCTCCAATAGGGTATTGATTTAGATAGCCCAATTTGAGATAGAAAAGTCCCACAGCCTGTGATGAACCCCTAAATTTATTCCAATCCAAAGCATTAACATAAAGAATACCATACTCACTCCAATCATCCCTATTTCCAGCACCCCAATGCCTCTTTTCGATAACCAAATAAAAATTACCTGGCACAAGATTTTCTCTATTGAAATCCACACGCGGGTTTCTGATAGTGTTTTGGACTTGACTTGGCGTAAAGGGTAAAAATCCTAAAGATGCCAGATAAGAGTGATAATCCCTATACACCCGACTGTGTTGGGTGGGCTGTTTTCGGGTATCGTTTTGGTGTCGAAAATCATCCCCATAACCAAAGACCCTCATCCTATCACACTCAACTCAATATGAATGTAATTACGCCGACTACTTGAAAGTTTCTCCTTCAAGAAGCCAAAACAGGAGAATCACCTGTGGCGAGTGGAGCGTCTAATGACTCGGTTTCGTTGCGCTCTATCCATGCGATTTCGCTTTCAGGCACATCTTCCTCTGTGAAAATGGCCTCAACAGGACACTCAGGAATACAAGCCCCACAGTCAATGCAATCGTCTGGGTCAATCACCAAATAAGTTTCCATCTCTCTGAAAGCATCCACAGGGCAAACTGCTACGCAATCTTGATACTTATGGCCAACGCAAGCGGAAGTCACAACATGAGTCATGTTAAGAATAAACACTTAAACTATATTAGATTATGGTCTATAATCCTTTGAACTAAATCTGTCTTTTTCCCTGATGTGGATAGGTTCGCATTTCTTAAAATTTCTTTTATTTCTCCTACCGTCATACCACTTAGTTCTCTTTCCCTAAGACACTTCGCAAATTCTTCCATGACATCAGGGTTTTTTCGTTCTAAAATTTTAACAAGTTGAGCGTTCCATTCTCGATTTATGCAAAACCACCAATCATAACCCTCCCAATGATAGAAATTCAATTTAGAGTCCTCTGATGTTAAAGGAAAAACTGTATCAGGAGATTTGACCATAATAAAAACAGGCTCATTCAAAATCATGTGCATGAAAGAACCTTCTCGATACGCCCCATAAAAAGCATTCTCCTGATATTCCTCTAATTCTTTCCATTCTTCCTCTCCAAACGATGTCTTTAGTGTTTCGTATGGTATTCCTCCATTATACTCTATCATCCCGATTTGTTTGTTTAATTGGACATCTGAGTGGAAAGGTGCTAAAACCACATCCACCAAACACCGCTTCAGCACACCGTCATAGGTGTGGATTAGGGGATGACCTAAACGCAAGTGTGGAAGCAGTTGAGTCTTTTCGGCCCACAACTTATCAAACAATGGGGGGTATTCAGGCTCGTCTGATAAATCAGATGTCCAATTAAACAAACCTAACCGCATAGCAAACCCTACTCAGAGTAAAGCGTTAAACTATATCAAGGTTAATTTAGTTAGGGAATAAGTAAAACATCAAGTTGGCTACGAAAAACTCCCTCAATACATTCAGAGTAATTCAATTCTTCTAAACAGTATTTTTTAATATCGAACTCGGCTTCTTTAGAATATTCTGGATAAATTTCTTTAACGGCTTTAGCCAAGTATTCCCCATCATGTTCTTTACCAACTTGCTTAGAATTGTCTTCGTAAAATATTACAGGTCGGTGTTTAGCAATTAACTCTTTCGCTCCTGCAAAGATAAAGTTCTCAGAACCTTGTGCATCACAATGAATAAAACCAATTTCAGGTAAAGTAATGCTGTCTATGCGAATCAGATTAACCTTCTCACCGTCTGTTCCTAAATTAAACCCTGCAAAATTATCCACAGTTTTTTGGTCTTCAAAAACATCTAAACTTTCTAAAGTCATGTTTCCTAAACCGTTAAAACAAAAGACTCCTAAATTATACGGCACTACCTTATGATTTAAATCGTTTTGAGCGATGTTGGTTTCTAATAAATCATACATTTTCTTTTGAGGTTCAAAAACGAATATCTTACTATCGGAGTTTAACAGTTTTGCGTAAAACAAAGTGGATGTTCCACAATGCCCTCCAATCTCTAAAATGTTGCGAGTAGGGTCAATGTAATCTTTAACAATCTGCAAAGTGGCCTCGTCCCAATAACGACCATTTTGGTAAGTAAGAGCAAACCAAAAGTCGTTTTCATCCAGACTAACCAAACCATAGGGGGTATCGTAAGTCTTAAGGGTCATAGAATCAATATACCTTAAGGACTTAAACTATATCAAGTTTAATTCTCTAACCAATCAGGTATTCCGTCACCATCATCATCGTCATCGAGGTGGTCTGGGATTCCATCGTTGTCGTGGTCAAATTGACCTGTGGAATTAAAACCATCGTTCTGCTCAAACCAATCACTCAAACCATCGTTGTCGTCATCAGTATCGCTCATATCCCAGATTCCATCGTTGTCATGGTCGTATCGGTATGTGCCGAAAGCACCGTAAGTTTCATCAACATCGAGAATGTTATCGTTATCATCGTCATCATCAACTGCATCGTTTAAACCATCGTTGTCGTGGTCGCGAGGCATTTCATCATTCCAATTTGCGATACCATCGTTGTCTATGTCGAAATCTCCACAATCCATGATGTTATCGTTGTCATGGTCGTAAATGTCTGTGTAGGGGTTTCCATCAGAAACCTCAATCAAATCATCTAAACCATCACCATCATCATCGTTGTCATCCGCATCGTCAATACCATCATTGTCGTGGTCTTCAGGAGCGTCATCTATAATATCAGGAATACAATCGTTGTCATCATCCGAGTCAAAATCATCAGGTATTCCATCACCATCGTTATCATTCTCACCGTTTAAGTTCTGGTTATCCAATTGCTGACTTTGTTGCTGGTCGGATTGCTGACCTTGCTGACCTTGCTGACCGTCTTGAGTCTGGCCTTGTTGCTGTTGGTTCTGACCGTTCTGGTTGTTTCCGTTTTGGTCTTGCCCTTCTTGCTCACCTTGCTGACCGCCTTGTTCGCCACCATTCTGTTGCTGACCTTGACCGTTATCCTGTTGCTGGCCTTGTTCACCCTGCTCACCTTCTTGACCTTGTTGCCCGTCTTGGTCGGATTGAGAGTTCTGGTCTGAGCCTTGTCCTTGCTGACCTGATTCACCGTTGCCTTGATTCTGTCCTTGACCTTGCCCTTGACCTTGACCTTGACCTTGCCCCTGTCCTTGTCCTTGACCTTGACCTTGACCTTGCCCCTGTCCTTGTCCTTGACCTTGACCTTGACCTTGCCCCTGTCCTTGACCTTGACCTTG
>MDSV01009017.1_pt1 | contig 21221 bp, 13 predicted proteins | sample 810851 | NCBI WGS metagenome assembly MDSV01 (sample SAMN05326640, study PRJNA326480) | marine metagenome | isolation source: seawater | place: Atlantic Ocean: North East | collected 2012 | reverse complement strand
CACAAGGTGGAAAAGCTAAATGTTTCATGAAAGCCTTTGTTAACGGCGTTCTGTTAGAAACATCGTAAATGTTAACATAGAGAATATGTGTTTCGACATATTTTTGAAATTTAGAAACTAAGTGATATATAGATAGTTTTTAGTCAGTATATCATCGAAAATTAATTGAAAACTAAGCATGTAGAAATTTATTAGTTTTCTTGTTTGGACCCGAGTTCGATTCTCGGCGACTCCACCATAAAGGGACAAACATATAAAATATGAGTTTGTCCCTTTTTATTTTTAGTTAAATTTTTGGCTACAAGGAAGAATTATTTCCTCTAGATCAGTTTTAATTAATTACAATTCTCCAAAATTAGTTTATCAACAGCATTGATTTTATCCTGTTCTAAATCTTCAAGTGTTTTGATTAAATTTAAGTCAGAGCAGGCGGAAGGTATCGCCCCAAGCTTTAGTTTAATATCAGCTCTAAGTTTGAGATTATAATAGTCATTTGGATTAATTTTTACCGACTCATTGATTTGTTGCATTGCAGCATAATAATCACCGGATTCCATTTTAGCTTCAGCTAAGTAATAATGTCCAACATCCTTTCCCCAATCATAATCAGAGATTTCTGAGATTTTAATAAGCTTTTCTGATGATTTTATTCTTCCAGAATTATCATTAATTTTAATGAACGCCACGTCAATACTATTGTAATTATCCACAATATCTTTATAGTTTTCCTTTATATAATCCTCATCCATATCATCAGAAAATGGGTTTATCTTCATATATTGTTCATATTTTGAGAACCTTTCAATTGCAAGTTGATAATCTCCTCTTTTAAGGGCAACCACAAATGAAGCTTCTTTTTCCCAAGACTCATTATCATAGTCGGACTCAATTACCCTTGTTAATAAATCTTCAGCCAAATCAAAATTACCCAAATACATATTTGCATAAACTAGCCAAGCATTGATAAGATTAGTATCATATCCGAGTTCTCTTGCTTTTTCAAAGAATGTGATTGATTTTTCATATTCTCCTTCATTATAATATTTTGTTGCACCATCAAAAAAATCTTTATCATCAAAAAAATCTTCATCAACAAAATCACAATCTTCTATTAAATTTTCTCTAACATCATACCCATTTTGATATGCTAAAACCCAATCTTCACAATAGTCATTTTGATTTAATATTTTTTTAAACCTACCTCTTTCATAATAGTAAAATCCATATTCAGGGTCTAATTTGATAGCTTCATTCATATCAAATATTGCAGAAAAAATATCATTTTTTCCTTCATAAGCTTTAGATCGATATGAATAAATAGATGGCTTATTTACATTTAATTCAAGAGCTTTATCATAATATTCTATAGCTGTATCATAATCTTCATTTTTTAAATATATATCTCCGACTTTTTCCACATTAAAGGCACTATCTGGATTTACTTCAACAGCCTTTGTATAATAATTTAAAGCAACATCTAAACTGTCCAAATCCTCATACATATATCCTGCTTGCAAATAAAAATCTTCAATATAAATCGGATCTTTTACTAAAGTCTCAATATCAAAGGAACCTGAAAAAATAAACTCAAAAAATTCTATAGCCTTATCATATACACCTTTTCTGTAAAGACTTACCGCTTGATAATAAGACGCATAAAGATTATAATAATTATATTCATAATTATCATAAATTAAATCTACATATTTTTCAAGAGCAGAGAGAGCACCCCAATAATCCTCAGTTAAATAAAGACCTCTTCCAAGGCCGTAATAGGCTTTAGAGTATTCAGGATTAATTTCAGTTGCTCTTCTATAATCAATTATAGCACCAGTATAATCATCAATGTTTTGTTTTGCTAAGGCTCTGTTATAATAGGCACTAGCCAAAGGTTTTAATTTGATACTTTGGGTATAATCTTCAATTGCACCCTCATAGTCACCATTTTCATCCTTTTCATATGCTCTGTGAAATAAAGCTTCATAATCATCTAACTTCTCTTCACTAATAATTCTGTTATTAATTGCGTTATTATAACCCTTAGTTATTGCTCTAATTCTTCTTTCTCTACTTGGGTGAGATGAATAGGTGTCATCACCAGGTTGTGAAATAGCAGCAATAGCTTCAGTAGCTTGTTCTAATGTTGCACCTAGTTTTGCCATAACAAAACCAGAAAATTCATCTGCCTCTAACTCTTCAATCTTATTTTCTGTAGCTGAGATTGTAAAAGACAATGTGTGACCATTTATATGATGACCTACTTCATGTGCTAGGATTGACATATTTGACCAATAATTCGAATCATTTGAAATTGAATTAATGAATACTGGGTCATAAATTATATATCTGATGCCATCATCTACCAATGCGACGGCATTATTTATATTATCACAAGGAGCAACAATAAATCTCTTGGCAGCACCAACAACAGATAATATTTTACCTAAAGCATTGTCCGCTTCAGCATTTGACATAAAACTACTACCCTTTAACTCTGTACATATTTCAACAGCTTTTTGTGAATTGTTATAATCAAGGTTATATACATCCTCCTCTTGAGAAAAAGAAAAATTTATTAAAAAAATAAAAAACAAAAGGAAAGATTTTTTCATGATATAGAAATATTATATAATTTACAAAAAATGAAAAATTTATCACAAATAATCACAATTTTTTTAATTATTTATGGGTGTAATAGCCCAGTAAAAGAAAATGATGAACAAGTAAAAATATCTGATAAAAAAATAGTAAAAAAACTTGTTAAGAAAAATGAATTTAAATTATCAGATGATAATGTAATGGAGTTTTTCTTAGAATATGACAAGGTAAATAAAGAGAATAAAGTAAGAATACATACGGATTTTGGAAATATTGATATACTTCTCTTTTTTAACACTAAATTTCATAGATCTAATTTTATATACCTTACCAAGAAAAATTATTTTGAAGGAACTCAATTTTACAGAGTGATTAACAATTTTATGATCCAAGGTGGAAATAGTGATAGCAGGAAAATATCACAAAAGAGAAAAGAAATTGGAAGATATCTACTGCCAAATGATTTAAATAAAGGATATACTCATGAGCGGGGTATGGTAAGTATGCCAAGTAGCCTAATTGACAATCCATACAAAATGGCATCCCCTTTTGAATTTTTCATAGTTCAAAGCAAAAATGGTGCACACCACTTGGACGGGAATTACACAGTTTTTGGAAAAGTTATTGGTGGAATGGGCATCGTCGATAAAATAGCTGCAACACCAACTGATGAGTCAGATTGGCCATTGAAAAATGTTTACATTAAAAAAGTCACAATAATTAATTAAAATCAATTGGCTTTATGTATGAATAGTTTATTTGACATGAATAATCATCTATTCCGTTTTTTTTATCTAATTCAGCCATTAATGGAATTCCTCTTTGCCAATTGCATGTTGAATAATTATTATTCGATTTGAGCATTATTTCATTTGATTCAAAAATTCGGGGTATATGAGGGTGATTTTGATAATTTATTTCTGAAGTTGTTATAAAAATTGTTGGAAAAGTTTTATAAATTTCTACGCTATAACCGTTAAGATTAATCCAATAATTATAGTATACACGTAATAGCAAAATCATTTTTTCTAGATCGTTCTTTTCTACATTAAACATAAAATTTTGTTCAGGATTTAAAATTTTGAAATATTTATTTGAAATTAAATCAAATTCACTCATAGAAATTCTAAATGAATTTTTTCTAATATATATATCTCTTATCATACCATTAGAAACATCTGTAAAAAGTCTTTTCATCTATTAAATATTTTAAATAAAAATAGTAACTTTTACCAAAGATATTTTAGATGAATAATTTAAAAATTTCAATTTTATTTTTTTTATCGTTAATTTTTGTTTTTTACTCTTTTAACTTATTTGATGAAAAACCAAAACTTACACTAAATCAAAATCCTTTTGAAATAAAGGATTTGGAAACTTTCTCAAGACTGTCTAATTGGGATGATTACTCAGAAAATAGTTATCAAGACACATCTAAAATATACAAGGAAGATTATTATTCGTCAACTTTGTTTAAAAATTCTATCCAACCTAAATCCTGGTCAGATCTATATTTAAAGATGTCAAATGCAGACAAAGAAAAGTTAAATTTAATAACAGATATGTTATTTAGCATCAAAATTGAAAACAAACTAAATTCAGATAAGTTTGCTAAACTAATTGTAAGTTATGTCCAACACATTCCATACAGCTTATTAGTTGGAAAAACCTGTAAAGAGGCAGCTAGAAATGAAAGTGTAAGAATGATGTTAGAAAACGGAATAAATTGTGAAGAAAATATATATGCTGGGATTTATTCTCCAATGGAATTTATAAAAAACTATAAGGGCGACTGTGATACACGGACTGTTTTTTTATATACATTGATGAAAAATATTGGCTATGATGTTGTTATAATGAATAGTAAATATTATAAACATTCAATATTGGGAATCAGACTAGCATCATCTGGAAAATACAAAAAATTCAGAGGGCAAAAATATTATGTGTGGGAGACTACAAATGTAGGCTGGAGAATTGGTAGTTTGCCTGCACAATATAGTAAACTTGACAAATGGAATATAATTTTATAAATTGAATTAGATGAATGAAATTTTTACATATGCGTTAGTAGAATTATTTTTCTCATTAATACTGGGAATTACTCTACTTTATTTTACCTACAAATCATTACATAAGTTTTTCTTTAAAAAATATAATATTAAAGATTATAACATGTCATTTTCGATAGTAATATCTTCAATATTATTATCTGTGGCCTATTTAATTTCTGATATTAAATCTCCGATATTAAATTCTCTAAAAATGGTAAGTAGCCAAGCAGATTATCAAGGCTCAATAATTTTTGATGGCTTTAAGTATACTTTTTTATTCTTATTTATAATTGTTTTAGCAATTTCAATCATAATTTTTATTTCCATTTGGCTCTTCACCTTAATGACAAAAAATATTGATGAATTTAAAGAGATTAAGAAGGATAATAAAGCTATAGGCTTACTCCTGGGTGTAATTATTTTTTCGGTTTCACTTATGGTTAAAGAAAGCCTGTATTTTCTTATTGAAACATTTGTTCCTTATCCGGAAGTCATAAATATATTTTAAAAAATGAATATGAAAAAAATTATATTAATTATAACTATCCTCGCAACAACTAGTATTTATACACAAAATACCGATATTATAAAAATAACAACATCAGCAAGTGGCATTACCAAGGAGATCGCTGTTCAGGATGCATTACGTTCAGCCCTTGAACAATCTTATGGAAGTTTTATCTCAACAAAGACAAATATTAAAAACGATGAGCTTATTAATGATGAAATAGTATCGATAACCAACGGAGATATTCATAAATATGAAATAATTTCTGAATATATTTTAGATGGAAGATATAATGTTACTGTTGAATCAGAAATTTCATTAAATCAAATAAATACTTTTAAAAAACAGATTGGGGAATCTGCGACTAAATTTGATGGTGCATTATTCGGAGTAAAAATTAAATTACAAGAGATTAATGAAAAATCTGAAAAAACAAGTTTAGAAAATTTATTTGTTTCGCTTTATAACATATACAGCGAAAGTATTGACATTACATTAGATAATTACGCAGAACCAAAAATTATTTCAAATACAAGCAATTATGCTATTGATTTTGAGATAGGATTGGCTTACAATTCAAATATAATAACATTTAATAATCATTTAACCAAATCATTGAAAAGTATAGCAATGAATCAAACCGAAAACGAATTATATTCAAGTTTAGGTAAATCGACCTATCGTGTAATTTTAGATGGAGAAAATTATTATTTCAGAAATATTGATTCTATGCATAGAATTGTAGACTTTTTGAGTAGTGTTATAAGTCACAATTATTTTCATTATGAGCTGAGTGATAATGATGAAATACTATTTGATCCTTATGAAATTAGGAGGCAGAAAAATAGTTTTGATAAAGACAGTTATAACAAAAAAAAGCAAGAACTTTATGTACAGTCAGCAAAGTACCTTAGATCCATTTTGAGTATGAGCTGGGAAGATCAAAGGAATTCATTCTATATTCCAGGGATATATATTAGTACCCGTTCTCCTAGGGATTATCAAATAGCAAAACTATATACCCCCGATGCTAAATATTTTTCACAAAAAAGTATTAGTCGGACTCAAAATGATAGAGGAAGAGATTGTTTTAGATCAAAAAACTATAGTGGCTGTAAACAATTTCAATATATAATGCATTTTGCGTCAAAATCTAGCCCTTTTACTTACATAGAAGAAGGTGTGATTAATTCAAGGAAACCTTGGCGGGATGGTAATGTGATGATAAAAGAATCCTATATGGATTCATGGGATCGTTCCAGTTATAGAAATGTGAAATTTTCCACAAAATATGGGGGGATTTTTGATTTCATTCCTCTATGGAAAATAAATGGTAAAAATGATATCGGATTAAAACTTATATATTCAGCACTAGACCCAATTATTGTTCAACCTTTTATTCCGAAGGGGTCAAATAAACCTGTTTATGAATATAGGGTATGGAATCCTAATGATTTTGGAAATGGAAAAGTTTTTAAAATAGATGATTTAATAAATAACCCCTCGGGTAATAAATACGTTTTTGACTCATTTTTGAATATAGCAAATTTTGAACTTGATTATGAATTAAATAAAAGATCTCGAGGCGATAGACAATATAATAATTTTATAGGTTGGGATTATAATTATTCATACAATCGTGTTAATAGTAATCTGTCTAACATCAAGCTTAGTAAAAAGAAAAAACAGGAATTAAAAAAGATAATAAATACCCCAAATAAAACAAAAGCTTTTAATTTAAGATATCTGATAACATATCTTTCAGATGATTTTACTAATAAATGGAACATTCACAAAAAAACAAATGTAGATCCTTATGCGAATACTACATCTGTATTTAAAATAACATTACAATTTAGCAAAGAGAAACTAAGCAATATAAGTGAATTTAAGTTGGAAAAATCTGTTGACACATGGAATCATTCATATAAATAATTAAAAAATGAATATGAAAAAAATTATATTAATTATAACCATCCTCGCAACAACTGGTATTTACACACAAAATAGCGATATTATAGAAATAACAACATCAGCAAGTGGCATTACCAAGGAAATCGCAATTCAAGATGCATTACGTTCAGCCCTTGAACAATCATATGGAAGTTTTATCTCAACAAAGACAAATATCAAAAATGATGAATTATTAAAAGATGAGATAGTTGCAATAACGAATGGGGAAATTCATGATTATGAACTTGTTAGTGAAACAAAAATTGAATCTGGTTACGCAGTAACTATAGTAGCAAAAATATCAAAATCAGTATTAAATAATTTTGTGACTCAATCAGGTGGGGATGCAATTATTTTCGATGCAAATGTATTTAGTACAAAAATCAGACTTCAAAGATTAAATGAAAATGCTGAAATAAAAAGCGTAGAGAATATTCTTGAAATTTTAGAGAAAATTTACTCCAAAAGTATTGAATTTGAATTTTCTACATCTAATCCAAAGATTAATGAAAGAAACAGTAAGTGGAGAGTAGATTTTGAAATTTATACAAAGTACAACGAAAATATTTTAAATTTTAACGACTACTTTTCTTCATCACTAGAAAAAATTGCAATGACAAAAAAACAAAAAATTGCATATGATGAGCTAGGTAAGTCAACATATCCAATTTTGATAAACAATGAATTTTACTATTTCAGAAATGAAGCTTCATATTCTGCAATCAACAATTTTCTGGTTAGACTAAGATCAAAGTTCATGGATGTAGTAATTGAAACAAATGAAGGTAGGTCTATATTTAACCCCACTACATGGGATTATGCGAAAAACTTTTTCATACCGTATTTAAGTCACACAGAATACAGATATCCTAATTATAATGAATTTAATGAAACTTATGTGACATATGCAAATGGGGAGTATAATACCCAATCATATAAAAGTGATTGCGATTTCATACTTAAATCTGGATTAGACGGAAGTGTACTGCACAGAAATTTTAAAATTCCCAAAAAAGAATCTGATAGTGACATTTTAATGTTAAATAAGGAAAATAGAATTCATGTATCTACAAATACTCCGTATAGATTTTTTATTGCTGAAATCGAAGGTGATGGAGGTTTTTTTGTTGCTGGCGGAGAGACTCTATTTTTGGAAAATAATTTGAGGAACTTTAATTTTAGTTTTATTCCATATAATGACGAGAAAATATTTATAAATCAAGAGGAGTTTACCATAGATCAATACTTATCTTTATTAAGTAGCTCAAAAAAAATATATACTAGACGATTTACGGGGGGAGCACCACAAAATTGGAGTGGTAAAAAAAATTATATTAGGGACATCAACGAACTAAGTGTTTCAAAAAATAAATTAAAAAAAATTAATAAAAGAATAAATAATATAATAAAAGATTTATATGCAGAAGATGGTAAAAAGCGCTATAAGTCAATGATAAAACAACTAATATCTGATTATAGTTCATCTATAAAAACAATATATAACAATTCCTTTGATTTGAATCACAAAGCAGTATATAGTTTTAGTATTGAATTTAGTGAGAAGGAAATGTTTTCTATAACTGGATATAAATTAATTAATGCAGCGAAAAAGTGATTGTGAAAAACTGCATATTTATAGCTTTCTTTTTGTTTTACTGTCTTGTGCACTCACAATCTATTTCTGATGTTAGATATTATTTAGAACCAGTTATTTATGAAACAGAATACGAAGTATTTGATAAAATGTTTAATATAACAATTCAATCTGGCAGAACTCAAGTTAATGTAAGAAATACATACGAAATTGATAAAAGTAAAGTAGTTGCACAGGTGAATGGTGATGAGGATTATTTTGTGACAAAAACTGCTGAAATAAAAGAAAATCTGCTGATTTTAAATTATGATTTTACTACAGGTGATTATTACTTGAATGGTGTAAAAAAAAGTGGTCCTAGGGTTAAGTTCATCAAAGGTTTAAGGTTAAGTGAAGCTTATAAATATTCTAATGGAGATTATTTTGCCGAGCTAACGTATAATATTAGGAAAAAAAAAGAGACTTATACGCTTCGAATACCCAAGCGATATGTAAAAGTTAAAGAAAGTTCAAAGTGGTATTATATTGAACTGTTAGATGGATGGATCCTCTCAGACTTTTGTAGAAAGAACTAATTAGATAGTTTTTTACTCTCTGCCCTGGTAATATCCGTAGATCTATGTAAACCGTATAGTTCACGCATTTGCCCATAGGTGAATAAAGTTTTCCATAAAGAAACATCATCTATTTTTATAGAGTTACCTCCATCATGCTCTATTTTTCTAGGTGTGAAATTTTTTATATTTAACATGCTGCCATTTATTTGGTCAACACTAGAACCATTCACATAAACATAAGCTGTAAAACTATCTGTTGTTCCGAAGTCAAATGAAATTAAAATATGATTCCATAAATCGCCAGTTATATAACTTGATGATTTGATTTTGTTAGTATTGGTACCCCAATATGCGCCAGGAGCAGTTGTTTCTAACACTATTTGTCCTTGATTAAAATCAATAGAAAAATACTTTTCATTGGAGTCAATAATTTTAAATATTTTTTTATTACCATATGAGGACGCATTTACCCAAAAACTCATAGTAAAATCTTTATTTGAAAATCCGCCCGGGAGGTTGGTAGATAGTCTATAATTATCATTAAATGAAGAGCTATAATTCCCAAACCTGTCTGATCCATAACTTAATGAATATGTTGATGACGAAAAAGAATTTCCTTTTTGAGCATTTAAAATACCGTTAAAAGACCAGTATGATACCAAATTATTATAATAGGAAGCAGAAATGTAATCTTTAATATTTGTTTTTGGTGGTGTTTTTAATTTATCATTCTTCCTATCTGTTATTCTGAGTTGAGATCCAAAAACCCATCCTGTTTTACCATTAACTTTTATCTTATACCAGTAATTTGTTTTACCTCTTATTGTTTCTTTTTTACCATATTCCAGTAGTTTCACATTTGTATTATTTTCTAAATACATAATCACCCTTCCATTAACAGGAGAATTTCTTACCCATATATTGTCGCCAATAATCTTTGCATTAGTATCTCCAGATGAAACTTTAGAAGAATTAGAAGAAACTTTAGAAGAATTAGAGTTTGATGTTAATTTAATGACACTATTATGCATGTAGCCCTTTCTTCCATTATATTCAATGTATGACCATTTTCCGTCATTCCTTAATACTTTAAACCTTTGATTAGCATAAATTTTAAATAAAATAGTTGATCTGGTTGATTGACTTGATCTAACATTTGACCAACCATCACTGTCATCAATAACCGCCCACTTTGTATCGTTAGAGCTTTTTTGAGTGGTATTGTTTTTATTTGAGGTAGTTGAATTATTAGAATTTGAGGTAGTTGAATTATTAGAAGTGTAAAAGTAATTTACCTCACCCGAATCATTATTATCAATAAAATCAACGTTATCTTTTATATTACCTTTATTTCTCTGTTTTTTAGTAATCGTTAAATTGATTTTATGTGACCCTGATCTAATAACCGATGTTTCGTCAAATAAAACATTAATATCTGAATCATAATTTTCAAGATCTCTATAATCAATCTTTCCGTTTTTTAAGAAAATATTCTGATAAAGTGATTTTTGATTCACTTTAAACTTTTTTGTGTATCTGTTCAAAGGGGTATATCCAAATACAATATCTCCATCAGTATATAATCTATTGACCCTATGAGACTTTAACAGTCTTTTTTCGTTACTGTCTTTTTCTTTTAAAAGAAAAACTAATCCGCTTATATTTATATCTGTGGAATTAAACTTAAAATTAGATTTTTTTTGAATTCTTCTAGAACTACCACTATCCCATGTTATTCCTTCAGGAAAATATTTTTTGTCATAAACTTTTAAATAAAAATTACTTGGATAATAATTAATTGAACTAAAAAATCTTACCAAAGTATTAATCGACTTTTGAGATCTTAGATAAACATTTCCAAACTTATAATAAGGAGTGTTTACCTTGTCATATGTTTTTAAATCTAATTCACTTAAGGCTAATGTGCCTAAAGACTTCCAAAAATAGTCTATAAACATATCGTAATTTTCATTTAAATTCCAATTTACTGTAAAACCGATATCTACAGATGTGTTATTTTTACTATTCCTTACTGGTTCAGACACATCAAGTTCAAGAGTAATTGATTTTTTTATATAATTATCAAATTCATTTTCACATAAACTAAGGATTGCTTTCTCCTCGTTTACCTTGTTAGCATCTTGTTCTTCAAGGTTTACATCAAAAGCTGAATCAAAGTTAATTTTATTGTTTTTAACCTCTATGTAATTGCTTTCTCGGTAAGCAGAAATTTTAGCAGAAATTTTAACTTCCCACGCACCGTCACTATCTATTATGGCTGATATTTCATTATTTTCATCAACTGTGGTTCTAGATATAGCTATTGTTTCATCCTTAGTCACCTTATCATTTGTTACAGCTAAAGAAGATGAAAGATAAACTGTACCTTGATCTATTGCATCCTTCAATGCATTTTGTGATGCTATTTCTTTAGTTTCTCCATACCCAGTACCAATTACTTCTCTAGTTTGTTTTGAGCCAGTGATTGAAAACCTATTATTATTATCTGTGTTATCTTTATTCTCTTTTGTTTGTGATGAATTATTATCAGGCTTAATCAAAGAAATGATTTCATTTTCAAAATTTTCAATATCACCATCTTTTAGGAAACTGCCATAAAATAATTCGAGTATAGCATCACTTTCAGGATGTTTTTTAAAAGTAATGTCTGAATATGAAAAATGTTGTCCTGTTAACAACTTTATTCCATTTGGAATCAAGTTTATTACTCTTTGAAAAGTTGGCGAGTATGAGTTGTCAGAGAAAAATAGACTTGAACCATTAACAAAAGCAAAGTTAAGATCAGTATTTTCATCAAAGATTATTGTATAAATATTTTTTCTTTCTGATGAAAAAACATCAATAATTCTGTTTGAATAAATACTGCTAAAAGTAACATTATTAAGATCATCAAGTAAGCTAAATTCACTAGAAATATTATGTTTTAAATCTTTAAATCTTCTGTTGTATGCTGAATAATTATAATTGCTAGTTCCAACTAATAAATCATAATTATTTTGAATAAAATTTCGAATAAATAAATCGTCATCATCAAATTTTGTAACATCAAAAAATTCTTGACCTTGATAGAAAATTTTTGTTTTGCTATTAGTAAATGCGCCTGGAACTGCTTTTAAGTCCGCTAGAGCAAAGTTTTTTCGCATTGAGGTTTTCCATTTTTTAGAAATTTCAGTCTTTCCTCTTTTAGTCTTAAACAACTCATCATCTTTATTTATGTACTGCTGTAAAAAGGCATTATATAACCAATAGTGGGCACGTGTTTTAAACTTACTTTTAAACTTTACAATTTTTTGCTTTGAATCAGCAAATTTATTGATTTCTTTTAGGTATTTATTTGTGGTATTATAATCACTGAGTTCCAAGAGATATAATAGTCCGGAATCTTTAAAAATTAAATAATTTTTAATCATCAGCTTATCCTCTTTTAGAAAACTATTTTTTAATAAAATATTTTTTCTTCTTATAGATTCTATATCGGCATCAAGTGTGTAAAATCCGACAAACTTATCATAAGTTAAATTTAATATTGAGTCAGGACTTCTTTCTGATATTTTATATATTTCAATATCATCTCCCTTCTTGAAATCTATATTATTTGAACGTTGATTAGGATTAGCTCTATTGTTATTATTTACATTATTGTTAGTGGAGTTATTAGTAGCGCCTGACCTTGTAGTTTGTTTGTCGGCATCATCAAGAAGAATACGATAATAATCTTTTGCAGTATTTCTCCACTTATCCCATTTATTTCCAGGCTTGTGCCAACCATTTGATCTACTTAACCACGTATCAGATAAGCTTTTTTTATCTAGTTCTAAAAGCAAGTTCCTTATTAGTGGAGTCATTTCAGAAGTTAGTCTATCAACTCTCCAGCTTAAATTTTTATCTCTTGCATCACTTAACTCACTGCTATATGAAGCTATAATCATCTGATATAAGACGATTAATTCAGCACCTTTATAATTAGGGTTTCTTTCTAGGAATTTAGTACCCTCAGAGATTGTCTGAGTGAAATTCTCATCCCCATAGTATTCGATTATATCGTTAAGTTTGAAATATTCATTCTGTGAAAAAGAATTTTCAATGCAACATAAAAGAAAAAAAAAGATTAATATTTTTCCTAAGAAGTTTTGCATTTATTTAAAAATCCTCACCTTCAAGGTCAGATGATTCTAAAAATTCACTTTTCGATGTAGGTCCAGACGATTTATTTGAATTAGTTGATTTATTTTGACTACTAGAATTTGGTCTTTCAAATTCAATTGTGGTATCAGACGTAAGAACAATCATATATCCAACAACTAAATTTTTAGAAACTGGATGAATACCTTTCCATTGTCTAAGATCCATAGTACTAATCTTTGCGGTTGTGGATTTTGCCTCAATCAATAAATTCATTTTATCTTCATAGTATTCCTCTGTTGTACCATCAAAATAACCTATACTTTTTTCAACGCTTGATGCTATTTCCTGAAATGATAAATCCTCAGCTATAAAATCTTTAATCGAGGATAATGCATTTAAACGAGCCTTTCTGTATCCAGCCATCTCGTATCTTGATTGATTTTTATCGGATTGTCTAACCGAAGCCTGACCAAAACCAACAAGAAATCTCTTTCCATTATCATCTTTAAACAGTTGAGCTCCTAAATTTGAAATTAATTTTTCAGGTTTAATTGTTTGTAATTTTTTTACAGCATCAGAAGCAAATACTTCTTTTGTTGCACCTAAATTATTTTGATTAGCTGCCTCTAATGATTGTGCTGGCGAAAACTTAAGGCAAACTGCAACCTGATAATCATTACCCAAATCACCTTCTACAATTTTAACAGTAGTTACACCATTCATTAGGGCGGCGCCATATGTTTCCAATAAACTGCTATACGCATTTCTATATTGTTCTTCTTTTTTGCCTTGATTCATTAACATAATCTCACTCTTATCAACTCCAAGCTCCTCAAGAGCACGATCCAGTGACTTATCGGCTACAGCTTTTATTTTATCTAAATATGAGGCTTTTTCAACTAAGGCGGGGTCTACACCACCTGAGCCATCATTAAAATAATCTTGAAAGTTTTTCTCACTCTTTACAACTTCACCTAGTACTCTCAAGATTTTTGTTTTAGCTTTTAAAACTGCCTTTGAATAAGCAATGTTTCTCGATGAAATGAATCCCTGTTGATTAACGGATCTATTTGTAACTGCTGCATCAACAACATATATAGTTCCATCATCATTTAAAATATTTATTAATTTACCTTCTTTCATCAGCTTAGCCTGAACAGATTCAGTTAGTTTGTCAAATGGATTGGGCTCCAATAAAGACCTATCCTCAACTTTTAAATCACCTTGAACCTGAAAATGCTCAACAGCTTTTACATTCGTATTTAAGGGAGCAGAATTAGCTACTTGAATTGGTTCAATTTCATCTCTGTCAGCACTTTTGTTTTCCTGACCACAGGAAACAATGCTAAACACCAAAAAATATAATAATAAGTTTCTCATAATAATGTTTTTAAATTTGTCTAAATAGTACGTAAATAACGATTTTACCATCGGATGATCTAAATGCTGTTAATGTTTGCATTCCACTAACAAATCCATCTAATTTTCCACTGATGTTTGATTTAAAATTTTCATAAAAATCATAGTTATCATTTCTCATGGTTTCACCCATTTGTAAGACTTCCTCGTTTTTTAAGCTAGTTTTGTTAATCAATGACATAGCCTGTGTTTGAGCTTTAAGTTTTGCAACTAAAGCAGCATTTCGATTAGATTTTGATTTCGCTATAGAAGCAGTACCTGTAGCAATTACATAGTCGCATTCATTCATTCTAACATACCGTGCAGATTCATAGGGGAAATCCATATGTTCATCTTTAGTATAGTTTTTTAATTTAACTTCTGCATCGTTATCACATTCAGGTTTGTCATCATATGGAGATACAAAATCTGCAAACTCATCTTCGAGAATAAATTCACTGTCTTGAGCATTAGAAACGGTTGTCTTATCATTTTTACATGAGTAGGTTATGATAAGTATAAATAACAATAATAACTTTTTCATGGTTGCAATTTATGAATTTCTTTCCTCATCTTCAAGATCCCTAGCTTTTTTAAGCGATGAAGCAACTAAACCGGCAGGGACAGAGACCAAACCAACTCCGATCATCAAAACAAAAAAAGTAAATATTTTACCTCCAACAGTAATTGGGTATACATCACCATATCCAACTGTGGTAAGAGTTACTATTGACCACCAAGTACTATGAAAAACAGATTGAAAAACTTCTGGCTGAGCCTCATATTCAAAATAATATATACCAGCTGAACTTATAAAAATCAAGATCAAAGAAACAATTAGAAATAATATTAGTTCTTCACGAACAATTTTTGCAGCAGTTCCAAACCTGTTTAAAGCTTCGTTATATCTGATTAATTTTAAAATTCTAAAGATTCTGAAGATTCTAAAAGCTCTAACAAATCTAAGATCAATAAAACCAGTCAAATAATATGGCATGATAGCTAGAAAATCTATTATTCCGTAAAAGCTAAATATAAAGCCTAATTTTTTTTTGGAAACATAAATCCTTAACAGGTACTCAATAGTAAAAATAATGACACAGATAAGCTCAAATCTATTCAAAAAGACCTCCATTGCTGGTGAATTGCTAGGAAGTGTATCTAAAGCAAATGCAATAAGAGATAAAAGGATTAATATTTGAATAGAATAGTCAAAAACTCTTCCCTGAGAAGATTGGTGGTCTTCAACTAGTATATAAAGTTTTTCTTTTAGTGTCATTTCAAATTATTTAGTGTTTCATCTTCGTTATTAATATTTTGACTTTACATCATTATATAATTTAACAAGCTTGTTTTGTTGACCTTTATGATATCTTGAAGTAAAATATTTATGTATTTCACTCCATCTTTCGGTTTTGTTGTTAATTACTTTTTCTGCAAGTTCAGTATCTTTTAAAATTTGTAATAAAATCGGAGTAATAAGACTCTGATCTTTATTTAAATAATCATGAATGTTTTTATAAATTTGTTCTGTCTTATCTATATTTTCTAAGTTACTCAAGCGAATAAGTAATTTGAATATCTTAGCATTTATTCTATAATCATTGCTTAATTCTAAAATTTCAATGATTTTAACAAGTATTTCATTGTCTGTTATGGTTTCTGTATCATTTGGCCAAGTATCTCTATACGAATCTTCTAAATTGTTTGAAGTTAAATAGTTTTTTTTATGATGAAGCGAGTAAATTTCAAGATTTAATTTGTGATCATATTTACGTAGATTATCTTCTGAAATTGAATTTCTTAATTCATTTATCAAAGAAAGTTGAAAACTAAAATCTTTCCTTTGTTTTGTTAGTTTTTTTACTATTTCAAATGACATGTAGGATGAGTACATATTATTTGTAAAACAATTGCTTTTAATAAATTCATAATCCTTTGGATCAATTTTTACACGCTTGTATAAACTAATTATTATGAAAAAATGACTAATAAGTTTGTCGTTAGCAGATGATTTATATAATGCTGTTATAGCTTCATATTTATCATTAATTTCTTCATCTGATAGTATTTCAGACTGAACCATAAAACTGAAATTTTCTATCATTTTAGAAAATATTTGTAAACCAGCACTCTTTTGTACAAATTTTGAAAATGCAATAAGCTTATCAAATTTTTGTTTTGAAATAAGCCTAACAATAATCTCTAAAACTAACTTTTGAAAACTTGATCTAAAATGTGAATTTGTAATAAGAGTGATAAGCCTTCTACAAACTTGCATTAATTTTTCATATGAGTAATTTTCAGGATTATTTAAAATATCATCTTGTATAGAAATATATCTTTTATTGTACTCAATTACAATTTGCTTTTCACCATATTCAGGTTCTTTTTTAGATTTATCATTATCACTTTGATTTTCATTATTAATATTTTTTTGTTTTAAACTAAAAAAGGATTTCAGTGCTGAAACTATTCTTTTGTCCTTAAACTTGTACATATTATCTTCTGATGATAAATCAATAAGTAAGTCATCATTTATTGCCTTTTCTAGAAATGGCAAAATATCTAAAATTTGATATCCCCAAACTTTACCAAGAATTTCTGCATCAAATTTATTTCCAATAATTGCAGCACTTTCTAAAAGCCTTTGCCATTTTTCATCATATAAATCAAATATTGAATGATAATATTTATCAGCCTCATCCGAATTTGGAAGATCTGTTTCGGATAGAGTTCGGGATAATAAATATCCATCAAGGGAAAACTTTAAAGTTTCATCATCAATCCAACCTTCAATTGTTTTTCTGATATATAACGGAGTTAAACAAAAAATACTATTTTCTTCAGCTGATTTAGAATTAAATAATCCATTGATTTTAGCTAATGAATTAGTTTGAATTTTAAACTTATTATCCTGATCACTAAGATTTTTGACAAAATCCTTAAGATTAACATCTTCTTTATAATCATAAAGATCATTATATTCAAACATATCCTCATCAATATAATCGTCTTGGTTAATTTTATCTAAGTCCTCCTTAAGAGTTTTATAGTTAATACCCCGATATTCTTTATTTTCTCCATCCCTTAGGGTTAGCACAATACAAATACTCTTTCTTAAGAAATCATTATTGTTTGCAATCTTTATAAAATGTTTCAAAAAGGAATAGGTTTCTGGGTCAATAAAATGTAAATCCTCAAGTACAAAAACTAATTTATTTTTTTTTCCTTCCAGTTTATTAATGATCTCGATACATGTTTCTGTCATAGATTTTTGCTGATCCCTTTCATAATCAGTTAAAATATCTGTATTAATTGCCATAATTGAACCAGCAGTAACAGCAATATCTTTATAACTAGCTATCTCATCACCCCTGTTTGAAAATTTGGTTATTCCTAACAGTTCTCCAAAAGCTTCTAAAAATGGCTCATATGAAATAGCAGACTCATCTTGAATCTCATCACAATCTCCATAATAGAAATCCCAGCCATCATTATCTATGAATTTTTGTTTTGCCTCCATAAGAGTAGAAGTCTTACCCATTCCCATAGGGGCGGCTAAAATCATTATATCAAGTTTTTCATTTCCGTTTATATCTTTTTTGATTTTTTCATAAACACTTTCAACAGGGTCAATAACACTTGTCAAAAAGACTTTTTCATTAATTATAGTTGTCTCTGAAGAAGATAGTTCTTTTGAGTCATTACTTTTTTGAACTATTTTATCAATCAGCTCATATATCATTGAAAAGTAAATTGAAACTAATAAACCATAAATCAAATTTATTTTTGTAAACTCTGATAGTATAAAGAAGTTTAGATATAGCAAGGATATTATTGCCATAATCATCCCTACAGTAGCATGTGCTTTTAAATTACTATGTATTGTATTTGCGGTAAATCTATAATAAGATCTAGAAAGTAATACGGAAATAGTAACGGTTATAATGATTAATAATACATGTTCTGCCCAAGGTATTGATTCATATTTAATAAGATAGAAAAAAGATAGAGGGAAATATGTGGTATATAAAGATGTATTGAAAAATAAACGATATCCCTTAATTGTATGAAATCCGTCTAGATCTAATCTATTCACTAAAAACAGATTTAAAAAGGCAGGAAAAAGACTCATTCCTAAAGTAAGTACAACCAACCACAATCTTGATGCAGCCTCCCTTGAATCACCCTCAGGATTTGGAATCAAATTAGAAACCAAATAAATCATTATAAAGGAGAATGCCAAAGGAACAATAAAGTATATGAAAACATGCCTTATTTTATTTTGAAATAGAAAAAATAACTCTAGGCCTTTTTTATATAATTCTTTTTTGTTTGCAAAGCTTTCTAGCGTTAAAGCCAATCTAATTTTATTGTGATAATGATCAACAAAAGAAATTATTGAAATTAGAATTAGATTTAGAAGCAGCAATAATAATAAACTAATTATCGATAAACCTCTTTTATCGTGATTAAATCCTCTTGCAAAAATTGTTTGGGTAAAGCCGGCTTCTGATTTATAAGCAGAGAATGATGCTTGAACATACCATATTCTATCCTCAATAACATCTAAATCATTCATTACAAAAACACCGATTGTTTTTACATCCAACTTTTTTAATATTGATTCTAAAAAATCAACATTTACATCACCATTAATAAGTTTGTCGGTGTCATCAACTCCTAAAATAGACTCTAATTCATGTTTAGGAATTATATAATGAGAAGAATTTTGAATAACTATTTGATTAGCAATTTCAAACATTTCATCATCACAATTTTTCCTTATTACGATAGAAGGAAACCTAGCATCTCCAAGAGGACCTTTTTGATAATCAATTTCTTTACTCAACAATAAACTACTAATCGCATCATCATAAGCATACTCAATGGGATCATCTGCAAATGCAAAGTATGAGGGGAATCCACTTAACAACTCGAACAACTGAATCCTGTGATTCATGTTTAACTCATTTGCGCTTAATGTTAGATTAATTTTATTTTTAAAATTCTTAGCAAATTCATTTTTTGAATCTAATTCTAAAATGGAGTCACAATAAGATTTGGCTAGATTTAAATACTGCTTATTATCAGATGTTTTTCTTGATATGTAATCCAATGATTTGACATGCTGTTCAAATCTGTCAATTTTAGTCGTATCAAAGTCTTTGTTTGAATATGTTATATTAACAAAACAAAGGAGTGCAAATACAAATATTAACTTGTTTGATAGTTTAGTCATACTTAAATATAAAAAATCAAGTAAATAAATTGAAAAAAAAAATCAGAAATTAATATGTCTTCTTTGACAGACTTTGTCTTAATGGCTTAACTTAAACGGTATAATTATTGTTTTTCTGGTAGACATGCAATTATTTCCCACCTTATATTACGATATTTTAGAAAAAGTTAATTCTATTAACCCGATTAAGTATGCTGCTAATAGAAATTATAAAGACGGTAATATAACCAGGCTATCACCATATATTTCTAGAGGTGTAATTTCAACAAGATTCATTTATGAAAAATTAATCAAGAAAGAACTTAACTTAAAAAAGTGTGAAAAGTTTATTCAAGAACTTGCATGGAGGGATTTTTGGCAACAAATATGGTTAAATAAGGGAAATTCGATTAATAAAGATTTGAAAAGAACTCAAGAAGATGTGAATGATTTTAAAATAGCAAAATCATTGGTTGAAGCTAAAACCGGTATTAATTCTGTTGATGAAGAAATAAATAATCTTTATAAAAATGGTTATATGCATAATCACATGCGAATGTATGTTGCATCTATTGCTACAAATATTGCTAAAAGTCATTGGAAAGTCCCAGCTAAATGGATGTATTACCATCTGTTAGATGGTGATTGGGCAAGTAATTCGCTTAGCTGGCAATGGGTTGCTGGCTCTAATTCAAACAAAAAATATTATGCAAACCAAGATAATATTAACAAGTACTTTTACAGTGATCAAAAAAATACCTTTTTAGATAACAGATATGAATTTATTTCATCAATGAAAATTCCTAAGGAAGTTGAAGAGAAATATGATTTAGAGCTTAGCTCAAACCTTCAAAATAATAAAGAAATCAAAATAGATAATTCACTGCCAACTCTAATTTATAATTATTACAATATTGATCCAAACTGGCGTAAAGATGAGAATGTTAATAGAATTTTAATTTTTGAACCTAAAGTTTTCAATAAATATCCAGTTTCACAAAAGTGCATAGATTTTTCTTTGAACCTTTCAAAAAATATTAAAGATATACAGATATACTATGGAAATTTTGAAGAATTTTGTTCAAAGTACAATGTGTCAAATCTCATTTTCAAAGAACACCCTTTAAATAAACACTATTCAGGGCTTGAAGACCAACGAGACTGGCTTTTCAAAATTGAAGGTGAATAT
>MDSV01181609.1_pt1 | contig 21223 bp, 19 predicted proteins | sample 810851 | NCBI WGS metagenome assembly MDSV01 (sample SAMN05326640, study PRJNA326480) | marine metagenome | isolation source: seawater | place: Atlantic Ocean: North East | collected 2012 | reverse complement strand
CGTTGATAGGCTGGATGTGGAAGCGCAGTAATGCGTGCAGCTGACCAGTACTAATAGCTCAATTGGCTTGATTTATGCACTGAAAAAAATTTTACAGATTTTAATTGATATTAATGAGTATTCTTTAAAATAAATTAATGACCCTGCTAATTTATGTTTTAACCTTTAATGCATTTAGTTTAATTACACCTTCAATTATCCCTGAAAATAATATTGTTGAAATTAAGCTATAAGCGAAGAAAGGTATTGCTAAAGTATAACACAGTAAAAAACCTTCTAAAGTGTAACCATACGAGCCTAACGACCATACCCCGAAATTAGTTATCACATAAAAAATTATTGCACCCAATAGAGCTCCTGAAAATCTAGTATAAATATTCATCAAAAAAAACTTTGCGGTTAATCCAATAAAAATCACACTGCCCCATGTAAATAATGCTGAAGAATGAAATCCAATAAAAAAGTCAGTTATTATAAAACTTAGAATTAGTGCAGGTAAAAACTTTACCCCCATGAGAGCTGGAACATAAAAACTTAGTGCCAATAAGCTCGTAAAGTTAGGAGGATGAGGCACAAATCTGCTGGCTGCTAAAGCCACAAATATTCCCAATGATACTTTTAGATAATTCATAAAATTATCTTATAAATTCTAATTTTTATTGCAACATTTTTAATAATTTGTTTTTAAACCAAAATTAAAATTTCTACCCATTTGTGAGTAATCTTGAGCAGTTTCATAATTTTTATCCAAAATATTATTTATATCAAAATAAAGATTATATTTATTAAAAAAATTGTATTTAATTGATAAATCACTAACCAAATAGCTATCAAGCTCTGAATCTGCAAATGATTGAGAACCATTTCTGTTTGCATTTCCATTTCCATAGTCTCTAGCTTTATCAGACCATTTGGTTTTTAAGCTTACATTAAAATCTTTGTAACCAGGCACTTTAAAATTTGTAATCAAATTAATCATGTTTCTAGGAATCCTTACCATTTGTGAGTTTATATTAGTATTGTTAGGATTGTCTTGTTCCGCACCATCGTAAGTTTGAGTGTAGGTATAATTAAAATCAAAATTTAAAATTTCATTTAATTTAAATTTTGATACGAATTCTAAACCTTGAGATTTTGTTGTACTTGGTGAGTTTTGAGTTGTGTATCCAGATCCTGCAGCATTATTACCAGACCAACCTTCAAGAGCATCTTTATAGACTATATTAAAATATGTTAAATCAACAAATAAATTTGGATTTATTGATTTTTCAATTCCGAAGTCATAACTTCGACTATTTTCTGCTGACTTAAAACTTACATCACCACATTTACTTCCTCCCCCATTACAATTATTTCTTGAATTCCATACATAAAGCAATTCATATAATGAAGGGAACCTATAACCAGTCCCATAAGAAGATTTAAATTTGGTAGTTTTATCATCAGATATATATGCCAATGTTGCTCGATGAGAATCCTCATTTGAACCACCACCTGCAAGTGAATGCTCATCAAATCTTGCACCAAAAGTACTGTAAAGATTTTTTGTTATTCTAGTTTGATAGTCAAAATATCGAGAGGTTATATATGCATTAGAGTCAATTCTTCCAGACTCATCTTTATTATAACCCATTTGTTCATCTTCTCTTTCTAAACCAAAGACTATGCTATTATCTAGATTAAAGTTATATTCGCCCTGATAAAGAATCGCATATCTATCACCATAATAATTATCCTGTTTGGTGTTCTTACTGCCAGGAGCTTGGCCATAAATTCTTTTGATATAAGTATTTGCTATAGTAAATTTATTTTTAAAATTTTCAAAAGGTTTGTAAATTAAATTCACATTTGTTGACGCTTCCACAGCATCTACCTCCTCTGAGTGATCTCTGGAAGGCGAACAACCAAACAAATTTGATACACACACAGCATCATATTGTAGATATGTTTCTGAAATCCTAGTATTGCCATTAAATTCTAAATTTTCAGAAAATTTCTCACTAAAACTGGCAACTAAACCATTATTTCTATATCTATCTTTTTCATTATTATGTGTCATTTGAGAAATTCCATCCGTATTAAATCTTTGTAAGCCTAGAAAATATCTTTTTGATATGCCTCCTCCTGAAATAGACGTTGAAAAATTATGAGTATTATAAGATCCTAATATATAGTTTATATCTCTATTAAAGCCTGACTTACCTTTTTTAGTTGTAATATGTATAGTTCCCCCAACAGCCCCACTACCATAAAGAGAGCTTTGGTTCCCTTTTAAAATTTCAACTCTAGAGACTTGACTAGTCAAAATATTATTGAAATCAAAATCATTTGAAACACTTGATGGGTCTGACATTTTAACACCATCAATATAAACTGTAGAGTATCTTTTAGGCATACCTCTTAATTGAATAGCTGAAGCGGTTCCATGCCCACCGCTTTGAAAAAAATTAGAACTAGTTGAATTTGTTGCAAGCGCATCTCCTAAAAAGTACTCAGTCGTATTACTAAAAAATTTTTCATCAAGGACTGTTACAGATGTACCGACAGTTGATAATGATTGCGGTTTTTTATTCGCTTTAATAACGATAACTGGAATATCTTTAGAAAAAACCAAGTTTGAAAAAAAAAAGAAGTATGAAATTATCAAAAATCTAAAAAGCATCCTGTACATCCTTTTAAGTTTCACTAATTAATGAAACTTTTAATTAATGCCGATGCTAATAAATATTAGAAGAATTAGACTTTTCCTGGCCTTCATTCAACAGCGGTCTTTGCTGGATGGCACTCGGACTTTTCTAGGAATTACCGTTGCAGGTACAGCTAATGAATTTCACATTATTTCCCATCACGTTTCAGCAACTGGTTTATATATTATTTATCAGGAATAAAAAAGAATAAAAAAAATTTTCTGTTTTGATTAAGGTCAAGTTTGGTGGACTAATGCTTTTTCAGTACTACCTTTGCCGTATTTATATTCAAATCTTTTAGGATCTTTTTCTTTAAGAGAAAGGTTGGCTTTAATACTTGTTTCATTTACAAATTTTTCAAAATCTTCTGGACTATCAAAGCCATCAACTTTAATTAAAGATGACCTATACAGAACATCATCCAATGATCTACCATGCCACCACAAATTTTCAGTAATTACTTTTCTATAAATTGGAGTACCGGGCAAAGGACTTAGTATTGCAAAAGAGAAACTATCAGCACCAGAATTCATTGCAAAATCTACTGTTTTTTGGATTTCTTCATAAGTTTCTCCAGGGTAACCGACTATCCAGAATGTATGAACTAACATTCCAGCCTTTTTAGCATTTTCTATAGAAGGATAAATAGTTTCAAGAGGTAGCCTTTTATTTATGATATTATCAAGAACTCTTTGTACACCACTTTCACATGCTAAAGTTATTTGGTAACAGCCGGAATTAAACATTCTTTTGTACATTTCCTCTTGTTTATTAAAATGATAATTAACTTTTGTTCCATTAGGTGTGCACCATGGCAAACCTACTTTTTCTAGTTTATCACATAAAGCAAACAAATTTTTTTTATTGACAGTTATTGTGTCGTCTTCAAACTGAATTTCACCAATTTTATAGTCTCTCACATCATTCTCTATTTCGTCCATAATGTGTTCTGTTGACCTCCACCTAATATTTTGGCCCCACATAGTAGGTGTTGAACAAAATGTACATTTTTCCGGACAACCTCTCGAACACATTACACTCAATACTCTTTTTGATCTAGACTTTGCTGAATGAAAAGCACCTATGTCAAAGTATGATTCCATATCAACAAGATGTCTTGCTGGTCTAGGCATAAGATTCAAATCATGAACACTCTGATTAGGATTAATATGATATTTTCCATATGAAATTCTTTTTACCAACCCAGGAACTTTCATTAAATTATTTTCATCATTATTTAATATTGCATCTACAAGCTTAATAAATGAAAACTCTCCCTCACCAGCCATTCCATAATCAAAATGGCTGTTTTCTAAGTCATGGATAATGTTATTTACTTTATTATTTTTTTGCATATTAAAATATTTAAAATCAGAGACAGCAGATGAAATATGATTGCCACCTAAAACTACTTTTATATTTTTATTTACTTTTTTTGTAATTTTTGCAATTTCATGAGCAGAGTCTAAAAGATTAGAAAATAAAACTGAAATAGCAACAATATCTGGAGAAAAATCAGAAATTATTTTACTAATTCCACTTTCATCTTGACCAATCATTACAATTTTGTTTTTCTGATCTAAAACTTTTCTTTTACTCCATCCATCTAAAGCAGAGTCATAAATCTTAACTTTATGTCCGTGTTGTTCTAAAATTGGTGCAATTAACATTAAACCTAACGATGGTTGGATTCTATTAACCCCATTTTGAATACCTTTAAGATTCGGAGTGATAAGTAAAATTTTAGCTTTTTTTTTCATAAGTGAATTATTTATTTATACCTTAAATATGTAATTTAGTTAACTATTTTTTGGATTTATTAAGCTTATCCAAAATTCATTTTCCTTGCTTTTATAATATCTTTAGTCTTGTTTATATTGATCCAATTAAAATTTTGATTTTGTAAAATATAAAATTTATCATTTGTTGAACAAATATATTTATCCAATAAATCTTCCCATCCTAACTTTAAATTTTGTTTATCTTTAAATTTTTCTCTAAGAAATGAAAAAATTTCTTTTTGTGTCTTAAATGATATTTTGTTTATTCCAATTACTTCCGTCATACCTCTTTTGATCTTTAAGTTTCTTGAAATTCTAGATATTTTTGTCGAATTAATTGTAGATATTTTAAATATATTTTTTACAGAATTTTTATCTTTAATTATTTTAGACCCTATAATGTTATTCCTATGTGAAGTAATTATATTTTTCAAAAAATTTACCGAAAATAAGATATCTGCATGAATAATAATTACAGGTTTTTTATATTTTTTGAATTTTCTTTCTGATAAATACCAACTATATCCATGTCCTGTTTTCTGAAATTTATCTGAAATGTTATAAGAAAATTTTAAATTAAAATTTTTTAAATTTTTCAATATCATTTTTGATTTATATCCAAGTACAAAGTGTATTTTTTTAACTTTGTAATTTATTAATTTCTTTACTAAAGAGTCTAAAATTGATTTATTATTTATTAGTGTTAAGGTTTTAGGTTTATTTTTACCTGCTTTACCTAATCTTCTGCCCATTCCAGCAGCTAAAATAATAACAAAATATTTTTTTAAATTTATTTTTTTAACCACATTCTTAATAGATTTCTTTGACTATTTTTTTCATTTAAAGAAAAGTCCGTTCTACCATGGGCAAGTCTAAAATTATTTAAAATTATAATATCACCTTTCATAAGTTTATATCTTTTATGCAAACTTTTATTTTTCATTAGTTGGTCAATTCGATCCAATAATCTTAATTTCATGGGGGCTATTTTTTTATTTTTTAGATTGTATGCTGAATTAATATAATCTCTTAAATATCTGAAACTATAATTCTTTTTAGAGTTAGTAAAAATTTGTTTAATCAATATTTTTTTTCCACTAAATCCTCTTCTCTCAAAATAAAATTTTTTATTCAGAGATTTTTTAAGTTTAGTGTCCTTATGTATTTTTTGATACAACTTTTTACTATCTAAAATTATTGAATGGCCACCTCTGTCAGAATTATTTACACATCCCATCACAACATACTTAGGTGGTTTTTCTAATTGTGGCCCATCTGTATGTATCGAACCCCCAATGTTAGTTTGATGATATCTAAGTTTTTTTTTTATATCTATCTTGTTTTTTATTTTTTTTAAAATTTTAATCTTTGGTTTAACCTCAACAATAAAATCTTTTTTTGAATTTTGAGGTATTAAATTTGAAATTTTTCCAATAAGAGACATTTTATTATATAAATCTTTCTTATTTTTCCCTAATTTTTTAATTATTAGGTATCTTTTATCTCTATTAAGATCTGTTTTCTTAAGTATTTCAAAATTCTTTTTCAAAATTTTAAGATTAGTTTTGTTTTTTGTCTTTAAATAATTTTCAATAGAATTTACAAATAATTTTTGACTCATAAGTTTTATATTAATTTTAATAGTATAATTTTCATCTTATTATTAAATTGAAATTTTTCAATTAGAATATAGTTTGGTCATTACAATGAATTTGTTGAATAAAATATTTTTTTCAAAGTATTATAAGTTCACATTTTTTTCAGAAAAAAAAAAATTATCAACCATATGTAATAGATTTAATTGAAAAAGTTTCACAAAATTATGAAGTTTTATATTTGAGTTTAGATAAAAATGACAGAATTGATAAAAAAAATGTAACTAATTTATATATAGGCAATTTCTTGGTTAAACTATTGGTTTTTAAATTTATTAAAACAAAGTTTTTTTTGTTAACAATGACTGATTTAGATAATTCATTTCTTAAAAAAAGTAAAAAGGTTGATTATTACATATTTTTTTTTCATGCAGCTGCAAGCACTCATAAACAGTTAACTAAAGGAGCTTTTAATAACTATGATATTGTTCTTGCAAATGGAATTTTTCAAATTCAAGAACTTAGAGAATTAGAAAGAATTAATCATTCAAAAAAAAAAGAAATTTATCCTACAGGCTACATGTATTTTGATTATTTATCAAAAATACCAAAAAAAAATCATGAAGATTATATTTTATTTGCTCCTTCTTGGGGATATTCCAAAGAAAATTGTTTAGATAAATATGGATACAAAATTATTTCAAAACTTCTTGATCTAAAAAATAAAGTGATATTTAGACCACATCCAGAACATTATAAAAGATCAAAAATTACTCTAGAAATAATTAAAAATAATTTTGAGCGTAATTCGAACTTTATTTTTGATCAAAATTTTAATAATGTTGAATCTATACAGAAATCAAAACTTGTAATTACTGATTACTCAGCTATTGCGCTCGAGGCTTTTTATCCTTTTTTAAAACCCGTTTTGTATATTAATTCTGCTAATAAAATACATAATAATATATTTGAGGATATGAAGTTGGTTGCCATAGAAGATGAGGTAAGGGAATTGTTTGGAACACAGATTTATCCTGACGACATAAATCATATTAATGATTACATTGACAAATCTGTATCTACCATGTTTACAAACAAAGAAAAAGTTATTGATTTTTATAATAGGAAATTCGCTAATATAAATAAAGTTGTTGAAAAAGCTTATCAATTAATTATGAAGTATGACAAATGAACTTTATAAAATTAATTTTAATTTATTTTTTATTTACTAATAAAGCATATGCTTATATTGATCCAGGTTTTATAGCAGGATTTTTTAATTTAATAGTTGCATCAATAGCATCACTGGCTGTCATATTTATTTTTAGACCATATTATTTCTTTAAAAATCTTTTTAGCAAATTTTCAAAAAAGAAAGATACTAATAAAGATACTAATAAAGAAAATCCTGAAGATGAAAAAACAAGTTAATAGAAAAATTTTTTCTATATAATTAAATTTTTTTAATGAGAAAATTAAATATTATTTCATCTTTATTTTTCTTAAATTTATTTGTCATATTTTTCTTGCATTATATAGCAGGTGATACTCTATTATTTTTAGTCGATTTTTATACACTTACTATTTATGTAACTTTTATTTCAATTTGTATGATTGTAGTTCAATTTCCTTTGTTACTTTTGAAAAGAATAGAAATAATTCATAAAATTTCTTTTGTTTTGATAAATTTAATTTTTATTTATTTCATATTTAACATTACTTTTTCTTTTACCTTTGATTTTGTTATTACCGATTTGTTAGTTAAATTTTATCATTTTCTCTCATCAATTTCTCAAAATTTTGCAGATAAACTCAAAATGATATATTTTGTAATTGTAAATTCTTTTTTAATTAAAGTTTTTATAACACTTATTATATTTTATATTATTTTTAAAATAAAACTTGGCAAAAACTTAATTGTAAATTTTAAAAAAATTTTACCTTTTTTAAAAGAAGTAAAGATAAGTACAAAATTAAATGAATTTGTTGATAGAAGTAAAATAGTTACATTGTCAATTTTTTTTGTAGCTATTATTTTTTTTTCATATCACATGATATATTCAACTTTCTTTTTAAAAAAGATATTTGATAAAGATCAAAAAAATATAGTTTTATTAGTTTTGGATGCTTGGAGCGCTGACTTAATTTATGATTATAATGAAGAAGCTAAAAATAAATTTAGTTTCATAAATAAACTAGATGCTACAGTTTATGATAATTTTAGAACCATATATCCACATACCGCTCATTTTTTCAAATTTTTTTATTCAGGAAAACCAGCTGTTAAAAATTTTGATCAAGCCTTACAAAAAAATAAGATTGATTTTTCAAAGTCTTTTGAAACCAATTTTATAAAAACTCTTCAAGATAAAGGAATTAATTTTAGATTATTTACCTTTCATAGAGCGGCTATCCCTGAAGGGACTGACTTTGGTATAAAAAATTATAAAGGGCTAAGATCATATTATTTAACAGAACAAACAGCCTTTATACCAAGATTTTTAAATTTAGAATATAATCCATTAAATTCTACAAGCAAAAGTATAACAAAAAAACTTAAATATAATTTTTCTAAGTACATTAAAAATAAAACTATAAACAAAAATAAATCTAATGATTTAGAAGTACTTTTGATACCCGAATTAAAAAAAATTATAAATGAAGAAAAAAATTTTTTATATATTTATCATCAAAGATGGGACCAAGTAATAGATGGAGCAGACTTTCTAAATTATTATGATCCTGAGGAAGAATTTTCTAGAAAAGATGAGTGTCACCAATATAACAAAAGAATGAAGAAGAAAGATATGACCTATAGTGATGAATTTGCCAAGAATTGTATAGAATATATAAATGACCTCAAACAAAAAGCTTCAGACTTGCTGACTGAAAATTTAGAAAAATTTTTTAAGGAAAATGACAATTTTATAAAAAAAAACAATATTGAATTTATTATATTATCTGATCATGGTTATATGACTAGAGACAACAAAATGTCCTATGGGTTTCATTTTGAAGAATATGCAGTTAAAACTCCAATGATGGTATTTGATGGTGGAAAAACAAAAATCAGTAAAAATTTTTTCACGCTAGATTTAATTGGATATATCTTAAAAAATTATGGTATCGATCCAAATCATTTATACAAGTATGCAAATCCGTTAAAATATGCTGATCAAAATAAATTTTATACTTTTTCTATTATTAGAAAGGGCCAGTATTTCAAGAATTGGTATTTAAGTTATTATGATCAAAATGAAAAAAGGACATTAAATCTTCATCCAGAAAATGTAGGTGATTTTTCAGCGTATGAAATTGAAGGATTTAAAGAAAAAAAAATAGGAAATAATTTCACCGACAAAGATAAAGAAATTTTTTCTGAAATATTCAAATTAATTGATTTAGATAAAAATCAAGTTTCTAAGAACCTTCATTATTTATTCTAAAAAATTCGTTCTTAATTTGTTTTTAAATTTCTCTAATTTAAGATAAAGTTTTAAATTATATTATTATGTCTAATCAGTTTGTTTCAAGTTTTGTAAGTCTTAATAAGCGTCAATTTAAAATTATAGTGGATAAAAAAAGTCTTATAAAAAAAAGGAAAAATTATTTACTTTCTGAGAAATATGGGAGTGATAAATTACAAAAGCTAGATTGGTATAAAGAAGGTTATAAAGTAATTGATGTTTTTAACACTAAAGAGCATTTAACAAATAAAAAAATAATAAGAAAAAATTTAAAAAAAATCCTAAAACACCCCAATGATAAAATCTTCAACATAGATAAATACCATAAGCATGTTGATGATAAAAAACATTTGAAAGTTATAAAAAAGACCAGGGAATTGAATCCTAAAATTTTTAACAAAATAAAAAAAAAAATTTTTTCAAAAATATACGAAGAATTTAAAATTTCTTTCAAAAAAAATAAGATATTAAAAAAAGAAATTGCAATATTAAGATTAAATAGACCAGGTGGTCAATATGATATGAATCCTCCTCATAGGGATGGATATTTAAATTATTGGTCAAAATCTCTAAATATATGGTATATGATATCCGGATCTTACAAAACATGTGCACTTCCAATTATTCCTAAAAGCCATTTGATTAAAGAAAACAAATTAACTTTGACTAGACCATTTAGTAAGATGAATGGCGTTCAATATCATGTTCCAACAATAATTAAAATTAATAATAAAAAAAAAATATACTTTAAAATACCTAAAATTAAACCAGGTCAAGTTTTGATTTTTTCACCATTTCTGATACATGGATTTGGTTACAATTTTAGTCCTAATTTATCTCGAATTGCTTTAGAGCTAAGACCAGAAATTTCTTAGATTTATTTTTTTTTTGAATTGAAAAAAAAAATTTACAGTATAATTTACATTTTATGTCAGTTACAGATGTTGATCAAATTTTGGCGCTTTACAAAAAAACCAAAAAAGATTGGAATGCCAATTCTAGTGTTAGAGATAAGACGTCAAATTATGATCTTAATTTTGATGAGATTAAAAACAATGAAAATTTAAATTTTTATAATTCGACTTACTCTACAATTTTAGAGCACGACGGACTTAAAAATATTAATAATAATAAAAAAAAATATGTAATGGCATTACAATTATTGGAATTTGTAGAAAAAACTACAATTTTCGAGGTTGAATATGTAAATAAAGTCGCTCAAAAAGTTGCATTAGGCAAATACAATTTGAAAATTCCTAAGACTTTAAAACTAGATGCATTAAAAATTTATACCGATGAAGGCTATCACGCATATATTACCAAAAAAACCGCTGACGATATTAGAGAATTTTATAACATAAATGATGACATCAATCCCTTGCTAGAAAATTTTTTTAACAAGATTAATAAAATTGGAATAAAATTTGGTAAAGAATACACATACCTCTCAGAATTGTCTTCTGCATTGGTATCTGAGTCGTCTGTTGTTCAAGATATGTCTGGTGAAATGAAAGGACTTGTTTATGAGCCAGTTAGGTTGATGTTCAAGGATCATATACACGATGAGATGTTTCATGCTAATTTTTTCCGTACTCTTTTCAAAATAATTTGGCCTCAATTGAATGATAAGGAAAAAGAAATAATGGGAGACAATCTATTCGAGGCTATTGTAGTTTTTAGTAAACCAAGAACTGATATTTATTACCATTCATTATCAAAACTAGGATTTGATATTAAATTTATTGATAAATGTGTTGGCGACACATTCGGATTTGAGGAAATAAATATTAACAAAATTAAAAGTAAAATGAGTCATATTTTACATTTACTTGATCAATGTGGTGTATTTCAAGTTGAAAAAGTGAGAAACAAATTTAAAATAAACAAGTTGATATAAAAATTATTTTTTACAGATAAAACAAATGTCAGCACAGTGTTGTGGAAATTTTCTTCCAATTCTATAGAAACCATTGATCATTTTTTTATCAAAAAATCTTTCTATTTGATTATTCGAAAAAACTTTTAAAAAAATACCTTCAAATTTTTTTATTTTAAATTTATTTTTTTTAAGCATATTTCTAAGATCTTCCTTTGTATAAACTCTCCTGTGTCCCAATTTAAGGTCCGTATTGTTCAAAGATTTTTTCTTTTTCAAAATACCCATTTCAACAGCAATAAGTCTATGCAAAGAGTCTGCATTTGGTACACCAACAATAAACACTCCATTCTTATCTAAAAGGGTATAGATTTTTTTCAATATTTTGTCAGGATATTTTACATGCTCCAATACATGATCTAAAATAATAGTAGAAAACTTTAAATTTGTTGAATAATTTTCAATTAATGAATTTACTTTAGTTAAATTTTTATAATTCTTTACTTTAGACAATAAATTATCTGATCCTTCCAAAACTGTAAGTTTTTTAAACTCTTTAATCAACAGCTCTGTCATTTGTCCCTCAGCAATTCCAATTTCAAGACAATTTGTTCCTTTAAAATATTTTTTTATAGCCTGATATCTAAAGTTAACTAATAGTTTATCTATTTTTAAGTGATTAGATAAATAATAATCGCTTATTTTTTCTAATCTTTTTTGCTCTAGTTTCATTATTTAATACTAATTCTTAGTTACAATAAGTACATTAAAAAATTTATGTAATTTGAACCTAAAAAGTTCTATCTTAATATTTATGTCAGTTATATTAGGTCTGTCTGGAGGATTTATTCACAGAGCTGAAAGTGCATCTGTTTCGTTGATTATTAATGGTAAATTAATTTTTTCTCAGGAAGAAGAGAGAATTAATAGAATAAAAAACTCTCGTGGGTTAATGCCAACTTATGCAATTAAAGAAGCACTAAATTTTTCAAGAATTAAAATAAAAGATGTTGATTATATAGCTTATAGTTTTTTTTATCCTAAATTAAAAAAAAAAATAGAAAAATATTTTCAATTTAATTTTGGATATTGTCCAAAATTAATATTTGTTGACCACCACACCTCTCATGCATACTCAGCATATTTTCCATCGAAATTCAAAAAATCAAACATTATTACTTTTGACTATTCTGGAAATGGAATTTCAACAACAATAAGTTGTGGAATTGGAAATAGTATAAAAAGACTAAAAGTTTTCAAAAAACCTAACAGTCTAGGAATATTTTATGGACTTTTAACACAGGCATTAGGATTTGAATTAGATAATGATGAATATAAAGTGATGGGTTTGGCATCTTACGGAAAACCAATATATAATTTTGATAATATATTAAAAATTAAAAAAAATGGTTACATTTTAAATAAAGAAATTTTAAGTACTGCTGAAAGAAACAAAAAAACATCGTTATCACTCACAAGACAAGAGCCATTTTACAGTAATTATTTTTTAAAAAATCTCAGATTAAAAAAAAGGATGTCAAAAAATTCTAATAGTGTAAAAAAAAAAAATATTGCTGCCTCGGCACAAAGACAATTAAATTTAGCTGCTGAAAATCTGTTTAAATTTGCATTTAATAAAACTGGTATAGATAATTTCTGCCTAGCAGGTGGTGTTGCGCTAAATTGTACTATGAACAAGCATTTAAGCAATTTAAATTTTGTAAAAAATTTTTATGTACAACCTGCTGCATCTGATGCCGGATGTTCAATGGGTGCAGCTTTATTTGTAGCAAATTCTTTAAAGGAAAAAATAATAATCAAAGAAAATTTTTACTTAGGAAATAGATTTTCTAGTAAAACAATTCATAATATTTTAAAAAATAATAATCTATTAAAATCAGTTAAAAAATATAATCATAAGTTTATTGCTAACGCACTAGCAAAATCAAAAATTGTTGCAATTTTTCAAAATAGACATGAATTTGGTCCAAGAGCTTTAGGAAATAGATCTATACTCGCAAATCCAAAAAATATATCTATGAAAAGAATTCTTAATAAAAAAATAAAATACAGAGAGGGTTTTAGACCTTTTGCTCCAGTAGTTTTGGAGTCAGACGCACAAAAATACTTCGATCTAAAAAAAGGAATTGATTACACTAGTATGACTGTTACTTGTATCGCAAAAAAAAATATAAAAAAAAAAATTCCCTCATGTATACATTACGATAATACCTGCAGAGTCCAGGTGTTAAAGCCAAAAAAAAATAAAAAACTTGAGAAAATACTAAAAGAATTTGGAAAAATTACTGGTGACCCAGTTTTGATAAACACATCATTTAATCTTAACAAACAGCCAAATGTTAATACACCAGAGGATGCAATATCTACTTTTTATTCAAGTGGTATTGATTATCTTATATTAGAAAATTTCATTTTATGTAAATGAAATATTTTGATATTAATTAATTTAAAATAATGTCTAAAATTAGTCTTATTATTCCAACTTATTTTAATGAGGAAACAATTGAAAAATTGAAATCTGATTTAATATTTCTTAATAATAATTTAAAAGAAAAAAAGATTACTCTAGAAATAATTTTTATAGATGATGCTTCAAAAGATGCAACTTTAAAGCATATTAATAACTCATTTCAAAAATTTGATAATATAACGATATTACAAAATCAAAAAAATATAGGCACTTGGAGGTCAATAAAACTTGCTTTAAATTACGTACAAGGTGATGCTTTCGTTTTTATGGCTGCAGATCGACAGGACCCTATTGATATAATTGTAGATCTTATAGATGAGTGGAAAAAGGGAGAGAAAATAGTAATTGCTGAGAGAAATAATAGAATAGAAAATTACTTTTCAAAAATTTTTGCTAATTTTTTTGTTTTGATAGTCAGAAAGCTATTTTTTGATAATTTTCCAAAACACGGATATGATACAGCGATCATAGACAAAAAATATTTGGAATTATTTAATAAACCATCAGATAACTATTATATCCCGTTTGAAATTTTTTGGCTAGGTTTTAATCCAAAAAGAATTTACTATACTAAAAAACAGAGGGAATTTGGTAAATCAAAATACACTTTAAAAAAAAAATTGGATCAAATTTTCGATATTTTTTTTAGTTATTCAAAGACCCCAATTAGAATTTTTATATATTTTGGTTTCTTAATATCTTTTTTAAGTTTCATTTATGGATTTTATGTAATATTTATAAAATTGGTATTTGGAAACCCAGTTCCTGGTTTTACTTCAATAGTGGCACTAGTTTCTCTAATGTCAGGTATTTTAATTGGCGGGCTGGGTCTTGCTCTTGAGTATTTAAGCAGAATTTATAACAAAGTTCAAAAAAATGATTTAAACAAAAATATTAAAGAAATATTTAGATCTAAGTAATATCTAAATTATATCATTTTTTGAATATAGCATTGAGCAGATAGACAATAAAATTGTATCTTTTTGGAGTTTTCTAATTTCCCTTCTCACTTTAGGATAAACTACTAAACCTTCATTTTTTTTAAAAAGTTTTATTTTTTTGATTTTTCCTCCCAAAGAAAGCTTCACTTCACAAGAACCATTTAAACAAATATAAAAATTTATATTTCTTCTGTTTGCATGACCCCCTCTAATTGTTAATTTGCTATTATAAATATAATAAATTCTTTTTGGCTTAAATTTCAATGATTTAAAATCAACAGATGAAATTAATCCTTTCTTTAAATTTTTAGTGTTAATTCTTATTTTTTTTGATTTTTTAAAATTAGAGTCCATAGAAAATTTTAATATTTTTGGAAATTAAATTAACAGTTTTTTTTGTCGTATAAAAAGGGTTTATAGGTAAAGACAGTATTTCTTCCTCATATTTTAGAGATGATTTCAAATCTTTTTTATTTCTAGTGGTTCGATAAATTTTAGTATTCGATAACATTTTTGGATAATGAATAGATGTTACAATACTTTTTGATTTAAGATATGATTTAAGCTTATCTCTATTCTTACACTTAATCACAAAATGATGCCATGTATGTACTTTGTTTCTATCAATTATTGGAAGCTCAATAGAGCTAATTTTTTTTAAACTCTCTAAATATTGGTTAGCTAATTTTTGTTTTTGATAAGCATAACTTTTCATTTCTTTGAGTTTTAAGGTCAAAAATAATGCATGAATCGCATTCATTCTTGAATTCATACCTAATTCTTCAAAATCATTTGAATTACTAGCCCCATGATTTCTCAATTTTTTAAGTTTTATTCTAATTTTATTATTGTTAGTAATTAACGCGCCAGCATCACCTATAGAACCAAGATTCTTACTTGGAAAAAAAGAAAAAACTGAAATATCTCCAAAATTACCCACATTTACAGAATTAAACTTTGAGAAATGAGACTGAGCACAATCTTCAATAAGCCATAACTTATTTGTTTTACAAATTTTTTTAATTATATCAATATTACACGGATAACCAAATAAATGTACTGCTATTATTCCTACTGTTTTATTATTTATTAAATTTTTTATTTTGTTTTCATCAATTGTAAAATCATCTCTCTTAGTGTCACAAAATCTAATTTTACCACCCAATGAAGTCACTGATGTTGCTGTGGATATCCAAGTGTGATTAGGAACAATCACTTCTTGATCCTTTTTTAAGTTTAAAGTTTTAAGAGCTAGTATTAATCCATCTGATCCATTAGAGCACGATACACAATATTTAGATTTATTATATTTTGCAAAATCTTTTTCAAATTTTTCCTCATATTTTGTTCCAATAAATTCATTATTTTTAAATAACTTCTTAAATTTTAAAAAAAATTTCTTTTCAATTTTTTTATTGAAATAGTAAAAGTTATTAAAATTTTTATTTAACATTTATTCAATTATTTTTAATAAATTTTCTAATTTTCTTTTATATTCTGAGTTTTTCATTTTCTTCACTTGTTTTGATAAATTTGATTTGGATATCCAATTATTATTTAAAGCTATTTCCTCTAAACATGCAATCATACTACCTTGACGATTTTCAATGACCTTTACAAATTGTGCAGCACTAAGTAAGTTATCAAAAGTTCCTGTATCCAACCATGTAATACCTCTTCCTAAATTAATACAATTAAGTTTTCCCTTTTTAAGCAAAACTTTATTTAAATCAGTTATTTCAAGTTCATTTCTTTTAGATAGCTTTAAATTTTTTGTTAATTTTGATATACCATTTGGATAATAATACATTCCAGTAATCACATAATTAGATAATTTTTTTTTTGGTTTTTCATGAATTTTTTTAATATTTTTTTTTTTATCGAATTCAACAACACCAAAATCTGAGGGATCATTGATGAAATAGGAAAATATATAAGATTTTTTTGATCCTAAAATTCTTTCAATAATGGGAAAAAGTTTATTTCCATAAAAAAAGTTATCACCCAATATAAATAAGCAATTACTTTTTCCCAAAAAATTTTCACCTATTAAAAGAGCCTGAGCTAAACCATCCGGTTTATTTTGTGTTAAATAAGATAACTTGACCCCAAAAGTTGAACCATTTCCTAAAAGTGATTGATAAGATTTTAAATCTTCAGGCTTTGTTATAATCAAAATATCCCTAATACCTGAAAGCATTAATACTGATAACGGATAATATATCATTGGCTTATTATAAATTGGAAGAAGATGTTTCGATATAACTTTACCAACCGGATATAATCTAGTGGCTAGACCACCTACTAAAATTATACCTTTTGTATGGTTCATAAAATTAAACTAAGCCAAGTCTTTGATTAAAACTTTTATGTTTTTTTTTATTAATCCATTTAGAATTTTTGTACCATATAATAGTTTTTCTCAATCCTTGATCAAATCTTGTTGAGATTTTAAATTTCAGAACGTTTTTAAGTTTATTTGAGTTAAGTGCATAGCGCACATCATGTGCTGGTCTATCTTTTATAAATTTAATATTTTTTTTCTTATTTTTTTTGAAATATTTTAAAATTTTTTTTGCTATAAAAGTATTATTTTTAACATATCCACTTCCAATGTTGTATTGTTCTCCTAATTTGCCTCTTTTCATTATTTCCATTAAAGCAAGGCAATGGTCTTCTACATAAATCCATTCCCTCTCATTAAGACCCTTTCCATAAATATTTATTGGTTGATTATTGATCGTATTCATAATTGATTTAGGTATAAATTTTTCTGGATATTGAAAAGGTCCAAAATTATTACAGCAGTTGGTTATGATTGCAGGAAAATTATACGTCACGATATAAGATTTAATTATCATATCCGCAGCAGCTTTACTTGCAGCATAAGGCGAACTTGGATTATATCTGTCATTTTCTTTTGATTTTTTTTTTGATTTAATGCTTCCGTAAACTTCATCTGTAGATATTTGGATATATTTTAATTTATTTTTATAATTTAAATTTTTTATACTTTCTAAAATATTAAACACACCATTGATATTACTTTTTATAAACTTATCCGCATTATCAATAGATCTATCAACATGAGTTTCGGCTGCAAAATTTAGTATGTAATCTGGTTTAAATTTTTTAAAAATTGTTTTAATTTTTTTATCATTTACATCAATTCTTAAGTTTCTTACTTTTTTAAAAATTTTTTCTTTTTTGTTACTTGCATAATTCATTTTATCAATTGACAGTATCTTATATTTTTTTTTATTAAGTAAATTTACCATATTAATACCAATAAAACCTGCACCTCCTAAAACAATTACTTTTTTCATTTCAAGAATTCTTTTTTACAAATTTATTATGATTAATTGTAAAGAAAATAAAAATCATCAAATTTTTTAATATTATTAAAGTAGTACTTTCTTTTTGAAACATACACACCTTTTTCTTTTGAGTTCATTTTCTCATTTATCTTACCCATATATCCCTTGACATTATAATTTTTTTTAAAGCTCCAAAATTTATCATTTTTCCGCATAGAATCGGATAAGTAAATATGTGTGTCGCTATATAAAGATGTAAACATCCACAATATATCATCATCTCCTATTATTATTACATCATTAGGCTTATTAATAACATCTTCCTTAAATTTCATAATTTCATAAATTATATTTTCATAATTCTCATCATTAATTCTTTTTTCCAAGACATTATAATAACTAATTGTATTATTTATAAAAATTATTGTAACCAATGCACCTAAAACTAAATATTTTTTAAATCCAAATTTTTTTTCTAAATATTCTGAAACACTAAAATACATACTAAATATAGTTAAAATTATTAGGGGTATTATTGCATGCGAGGTGTATAAAATTAAAACTCCAGGATGGTTAATTGATATTAAATAAAAACAACCAATGAAAAAAAGACACAAAGAAATTAAATTTAGTACAAATAAATTTTTATTATTTTTGTAAGCGATATAAATTGAAAAAAAATAAATTAGAACTATTATTGACTTTGCATGTAAAAAGAAAGGTATCCAAGGTTTAAACATATTAAGAAAAAGATTTAAAGCTTTGGGAAAGTTAAATTTAAAAATCTCTATAAGTCCTGAAATTTTTGAGATTTCTTGACCAATATATTCTGTCTCAAAGATACCTAAGTATCTATTAAAATCTAGCGTAGATAGTGTTTGTTCTAAAAAAAGGGCAGCAAAAACTGGGCTCAATAATTTTAAAAAATTTTTAAAATAAAATTTGTTATTATCAAAAAATAAAAATATTAAAAAGTAACTTATAAAAATTCCAGAAATCAAAAAAACACTAGGGTGAAAATGCAACGCAACAAAGTTTAAAAAATAACCAAGTAATATGAAAATATTTTTTTTTGATTTAAGTATAAGATAAATACTTATCAGATAAATTGAACATCCTATGGTAGTGGGTGTGGCCATGATATGAAGTTTTATGGAAATTAATAAAAAAAATGAGGCAATTAATAAAATTGAATTATAGAAATTATTATTTTTTTTAAAAAATAATTGGATCAAACAATAAAAGGAAATAAGAATTAACAATTGCGTAATATAATTAATAATCCACCATATTTTTACTTTATCAATTTTAGTGGATCTATCTATTAGACCAAAGATTTTTGCGTATAGAAAATATCTTGGAGTTGTTAAAACTCTTTCAATTTTACTTACCTCTGTTACATCTTGTCCGATATCTGATTTCTCATTATCATATGTAGAAAAAATAAAATCTTTAAGACTTTCCCAAGTTTTACCTTGTCTGAATTTATCTTCATGGAGTAAAAAGGCATGTGTCATGTAAATAAATGCATCATCAGGCTCTATTGGAAGATTACGGTTTTTTTCAATCTGGTAAAAAGACAAAAATTTCAAAATTAATACTGTTGAAAAAACTAAAATAATACTTTTAGATTTTAAATATTTTACATTGATCAACATTGCCTAAAATTACTTATTAAAATTTATACTTCTAGCTTTTAAAATATTTTTTTCTGGTTAATACTAAACAAATTATATTTTTGGTTTTAATAAAAAAATTATATTACTTATTTTAAAGCTACAATTAAATTTTAATTTACAACTTATTTAAATATCTTTCATTAAACTTATTTTTATGCTTATATTTTTCAAAATTTATGCTTCTTTCTTTTGAAAATGAAATTGCATCACTCATGAAACCATTATCAAAAAGATGCATAAAGATAGAGATATCTTTTTCTAGAAAATTTTTATTATCACCTACTTCTATTATTTCATTCCAATTACTTACAATTTCTTCAGCATTCCATTTTCTAATATCCATTTTGCTATAATCACTGTTGTTTATTTTATTATTTAATACTTCAGCCAAAACAATACCACTTGTGTCACTAGAAAATTTAAATTTTTTTGTAATAGGAAATAATGTTGCAGGTAATTCGTAAGATAAAAATTGATTGTAATCTTCAAATAGCAGCTTTGTTCTGTTTTCAATCCAAAAACTTGAAAAAATTTTAATTAACTCGATTACATATTTCATCCTCTTTGGAGCGTCAATAAACATAAGTTCAATTTTTCTTTCAGGTTTGATTTTTGTAAAATTACATTTAAAAATTTTGATATTTTTTAAATGTGATAATTTATTATTTACGTAAGGAAAGAAGTCATCATCAACCTCAAAATTCAGGTTTGTAAATTTTTTTTTTTTATCATTATCCCATATAAACTTATCTACAGTGTAAATATTAGGATTAAAGTCAAGTGATCCTAACGCAAGTGATTGAGTTATTGCTCCTGCAAAAGTTCCAATTTCAAAAATATCACCTTCATTTTTAAAATTATTTAAAGTGTAGTTATAAACAAAATTAATTTTGTCCAAACTACACATTGAGATTAAGTCTGAAAATTTACTGTGTTTCTCTATATTTTTCATAATAGTGTTGTTAATTAGCGAAATATAATTTATTGGACAAATAGCATGATAGATAAAATTAGTAAAATATTTGTTTCATCTTTTTTCCTAAGTAAAATTTACTTCTACAGAAAATATAAAAGATTTCATTTAGGTATATTTTGGACATTTTTTCCGACGCTAATAGTTTTGATTGGTGCTATTATAACTTCAAAACAACTAGATTTTGCTAATTTTGGTTTTGAATATAATTATGTTTTATGGACCATACCTGCCTTTGTGATTTTCAGATGTATAACTGAAACATTTGATATTTCACAAAAAATTGTACAATTAAGTTTTATTTTACAAAGATCCTTGAATATTAAATCTTTTCATATTTTTTTAAGTTGTATTTTAGCTTCTATTTTTCATTTAAGTTTAGATTTAATTTTAATCTTTTTCTTATCAACTTATTT
>MDSV01123987.1_pt1 | contig 21223 bp, 21 predicted proteins | sample 810851 | NCBI WGS metagenome assembly MDSV01 (sample SAMN05326640, study PRJNA326480) | marine metagenome | isolation source: seawater | place: Atlantic Ocean: North East | collected 2012 | reverse complement strand
TCCAACGAAGTAAAATATTTTTCTTGAAATAACAATTAATCTAATATCTTTATTTTTTTTCAATTGTTTAGCATCTAAGTTAAACCTTGGTCTGTCAATTGCTAAAACAAGAGGTTTATTTTTCTTTTTAATTAACTGCAAAATATTTTTTACAATATAAAAGAAAAAAATTGAATAAACAAAAAAAGATTCATTTTTTTTCTCTATTGAGTTATTCAAAATTTGTTTTATAAGATTTTTCATTTTTAATATTTACTCATTATAAATAGATTAACCTTCCTAAAATACATCTTAAGAAAATGATGAGAAAAATTATAGATTATTTTGTAACTAGATATAAATTTCACGGAAATATAAGATTTATTTCATTAATGATTTATTTATATTTAAGTTTTTATAACAAAACATTAATAAAAAAAAATAAAAAATACTTTCTATCATTTGAAAAATCTAGATTTAACTTGGACATTAATGCAACAAAAGAATTTTCATCTATAAATGTTTTAAATATTCCGTTAAAAATGTCAACTACATTGGGACAAAATTTTTTGCCCAAGTTTCTTCAAAGTCAAAAAAACTATCATATGACAAATGAAGACGGTCATAATAGAGCTAAGAAAGAATATTACAATTTTTTATTAGATCTAATAAGTCAACTATCTTCAAAATTTAATATTGGAGGTTTAATTGTAGGAAACTTTGATTACTGGGAACACCAAGAATGGAGTAAGGCTTCACATAAGTTTGATATTCCTACTTTTTGCCTATACAGAGAAAGTTACAGTTGGGATGCAAAAATATTTTGGAGAAAAAACTTATATAAAAATTTTATAAATCAAATACCAAAAATGGAAATATGTGTTTTTGGAAATCAAGCAAAACAATGGTTAAAAGATATACCGGCATTATCAAACTCTAATTTTTATGTTACTGGGTCACCAAGAACTGATTATCACTATTTAAATTGTAAAAATAAAGATAAGAACAACAAATCAAAAAATTTAATAGTCTTGTTTGATTTTTATGGACAAAATTATGGCGATAATATTGAAATCTGCAGTCATCACAATTTTAAGTTCGTAGATTTAAATACTAAGTTTTGCTTAATATGTAATAAAAGTTTTTCAGATATCAGTGCTGAGGTTACTAATAAGTTTATATCTTTGTCAAGATTGCCTGATTTAAAAAAATATAAATTTATTATTAAAACAAAGGAGCCTTACTACTCAAAAGTAGTTAACGAAACATTTGGTGAAATTTTAAATAAGTCAAACAATATTATCGTGACTAGCTCTTTAGATTTTGAAAATATATTACTAAATTCAAAAATAATTGTAGGTTCATTTAGGTCAACAGCAATAGCGGAATCTTTTATATCTAGAGCTTCTATAGTTCTTCCATATTGGGACAATCAAAAAAATAAATCTCTGGATAATATAAATGATGGATTAGAAACAAATTTATATAAATTAGAAAAAAGAGAAGCATTTGAAAATACATTTTTAGAAATAATTAAAAACAGTGTTGAAACTAATGATGAGTCAATACATAAGAGATTAGAATTAATAAATGAGGGACTTTACAAAATAGATGGTTTGTCTTCAAAAAGATTTGAAGATGTATTAAATAGAAGTTAATTATGAAAAAAATTACGATAATTCCGGCACGATCAGGTAGCAAAGGATTAAAAGATAAAAATATTCGTAAGCTAGAAGGTATCCCTATGTTTGCATGGTCAATTATTCATAGCAAGTATTACTCAAGTGAAAATGATTTGATTATTGTTTCGTCCGACTCAGAAGAATACTTATCAATAGCAGATGACTTTGGTGCAATACCTCATAAAAGACCTGAAGAATTAGCTAAGGATGAAACTTTTACTGAACCGGTTATGGAAGAGGTATTAGAAAATTACAAAATTGATACAGATGATATAGTAATTCTATTACAACCCACTAGTCCAATAAGAAAAAAAGATACAATTAAACAATTTATAGATGTACTCGAAAATAAAGATTGCGACTCGGTATTGACACTAAGCAGTTATCACGGATTTCTCTGGAAAGATAAAAGCGGATATAAAGTACCTCTTTACTCAAATAGGCCAAGAAGACAAGATATGGAAGCAAGATATTCTGAAACAGGTTCTATGTATGGAACAAAATATCAGAACTTTTTAAACACAAGCAACAGAATTTCTGGAAGAATTAAAGGAATAGAAGTAAGCTTCGAGGAATCGTTAGAAGTTGACACACCTGAAGAATTTGAAGTAATTAAGAGCTATTTCAAAAAATCTACAGTTGAGTGGGAGGGGTATTTTTGAAAACTTATTGTTTTGATATTGATGGTACTATTTGTTCAATCTCAGTTGAAGACTATAGCCTTGCTAGTCCTTTCCAGAATAGAATTAAACAAATAAATACATTGCATAAAGAAGGGAATAAAATAATCTTTCATACAGCTAGAGGATCTTTAACCGGAGAAGATCATAGTGAATTAACTATAAATCAATTAAAAAGTTGGGGTGTAAGTTATGATGAAATAGTTTTTGGAAAACCTGCAGCTGATTATTATATTGATGATAAATCAAAAGATATTTTTGAATGGTTTAGTATTTAATGGTGAAAAATTATTTAGAATCCGAAAAAAATTTAATTGTCCTTGAAGTTGCTAACAATCATCAAGGAGATATGAACCATGCAAAAGAGATTATCACTACATATGCAAAAGTTGTAAAAAACTACAGAGAGCATTTTAATTTTGCAATTAAATTTCAATACAGAAATTTAAATTCATTTATTCATAAAAATTATATTGATTCTGACTTACGATATGTAAAAAGATTCTTGTCAACTGAACTTAAGCTAGAAGAGTTTCTAGAGTTAAAATCACTATCTGAAAAAGAAGGCTTTATCTCGATGTGTACACCATTTGATGAAATTTCTGTGCAAAAAGTCATCGATCATAATTATGGAATTTTAAAAATTGCAAGTGCCTCTTTGGACGACTGGCCTTTGATTGAAGAAATTGGTAAACAAAAAGATACTGAAGTAATTGCCTCAATTGGTGGAGCTCCCTTAGAGGCTGTAAAAAGGTTTTATTCATTTATGAAAAACAAAAATATTAATTTTGGAATGAATTATTGTGTCAGTCTTTACCCCACAAATTTAAATCAATTAAATCTTTCATATTTACAAATCCTTAAAAGTAACTTTCCTGATATAAGAATTGGTTTTTCTACTCACGAAGGTCCTGATACTTCAAAAACTGCATCTTATGCTCTCCATGCGGGCGCTACTATATTTGAGAAACATATTGCATTAGAAAATGAAGCAAAGGGGTACACTCAAAATGATTACTCTGTTTATCCAGATCAATTAATTTTATGGTTAGACGAATTAACTAATGCAAAAATAGTTTTTGGGAGCTCAGAAAATCGAAATAAAATAGTAGAGCTTGAAAAAGAAGCGCTGAGGCCATTGCAAAGAGGTGCTTTTGCAAATACTGATTTAAAAGAAGGTTCCGAAATTGAAGTATCTAATATGTACTTTGCTATTCCAAGTAACCATGACCAGCTCATTGCAAATGATATTTCGAAATTTAACAAAATAACTCTTAACGCTGCTGTAGCAAAAGATGAACCAATTCATTACAGTCAAATCACAATCTCAAACAAAAGGACTGAAGTTGAAAAAATTAGAGACAAGGTTAATGAAGATTTTACAAAATATAACATTACAGTTCCAAAAAACTTAGATTTAGAAATTTCTCATCATTATGGGATAGACTCTTTTTATGAGTTTGGAACAGTAATGTGTACACTAGTTAATAAAGACTACTGTAAGAAAATCCTTTATCAATTTCCAAATCAAACAAATCCGGAACATTTTCATAAAATCAAAGAGGAGACTTTCATTTTACTAGAGGGAGACCTGACAGTAAAAGTTAATGGTATTGACAAAGAGCTAAAAAAAGGAGATATTCTTACAATTAATATTGGTGATAAACATTCATTTTCTTCAAAAAAAGGTGCAATTTTTGAAGAGATTTCAACAGAGCATATTTCTGATGATTCTTATTACACCGATAATAAAATCATGGAAAACCAAAATAGAAAATCCAAAATTTCTTTAAGTTAATGTTCCTTTTTTTATTTAAAGTATTTAATAAATTTACAAATTTACTTTTTACCTTTCTCAATAATCCCAAAAGAGCAAATAAAAAAATTCTAAAGTATAAAATTCAAAATATTAAAGGAAAATACTCTTCAATGCCAAAATTTATTAACTTTACCTACGTATTTAATGAAATAAAAGAAAAGAATACTTTAGGTTCATTAGTTGAGGTAGGCACCGCTGGAGGTTTGTCTCTTGCACAAATTACCTTACTAAGAAATTTATACTTTAAAGATAAGAAAATATTTTCATTTGATACATTCGAAAATACACACTCAAATAGTCCTATGTTAAATGTGAGTCAATTAGATGACTTATGTATACCGAATTTAAAAAATGCTGGAATAAAAAGTCCTAAAAAAGAAATTGAATTTATTGTTGGAGATGTGAAAAATACATTAGAAAACTTTGAGGACGATATTAGCTTTTTACATATAGACGTAGATATTCCATCAGTTTATGAAGTAGTATTAAAAAAATTATGGAGTAACTTGGTTACTAATGCTTACATAATTTTTGATGAATATGATGATGAAAGTGATATAAAAAAATTTGGAAATATGAAAAAAGTTATTGATAATTTTTTAGTAGATAAAAAATACGAAATAATAAAAGTAGAAACTGTATCAAAGTTCTGTATTAGGAAATTATAGAACCTCTGTTTCCTAAACAAAGTAGTATGTATGTTATATGAGAATTTCAAATATTGAATATACATCAATAGACAACAAAAATGTAAAAACTCTAAATTTCGAATCCTTTCTTTGGAGAATAAGAAATGATACAACATCAAGAGAATTCTCTATTAATAGCAACTACATTTCACACGAGGAACACAAAAGTTGGTTAAAAAATAAACTCGAGTCTGAATTTTCAATAATATTTTTAATAACTATTGATAAAAGGAATGCTGGTGTTGTAAGATTTGAAAAAAATGTAAGATCAGATTTTACTGAAATCAGTATTATTTTATCTCCTGAATTTAGAGGACAAGGGTTATCAAAACATATATTAAAAAAGACATTAAATAAAGCTTATTCAGAACATAATATTAATAAATTTCTAGCCAACATCCATGAAAATAATCTTTCTAGTAAAAATATTTTTATCAATATTGGATTTAACGTTTTTGATAATTTAAAGAAAATTAATAATTTCGAATCTTATGAATTGTCTATGACAAATTTGTTTGATGAAGCGAAAGTAAATTCTAAAGAGGTGGCTTTAAATCAAAAAACTGTGGGCATAATGCAACCAACATTTTTACCATGGCTTGGATATTTTGCTTTAATGAATCAGGTAGATTATTTTGTTCTACTTGATGATGTTCAGCTTTCCAAACAAAGCTGGCAAGTGAGGAATAGGATAAAAACTAATTTAGACACTACTATATGGTTAACTTTACCAACTAAGAAACATCCATTAGATACACCAATAAATGAAGTAGAAATTAGTAATGATAGAAGGCTTATAAAAAAAATTTTAAGTTCCTTTAAATACAACTACTCCAAATGTAAATTTATTGATGAGGCTTATGATTTGATTAATAAAAATATTTCAAAAAGCAACTTGTCAGAAATTACTTCTGAGATAATTATTGATGCAAAATCATGTATCGGCATTAAAACTCCTGTATATAAATCATCAGATTTAAAAATTAGTACTAACAATAGAGAGAAGCGATTAATAGATATTATAAATTTTTTTGATTGTAAAAATTATATTTCTCCAATTGGCTCAAATAAATATCTAGAGTTGGAAAAATCTAAATTACTGTTTAAAAAAAATGATATAAATGTAAAATATTTACATTTTGTGCATCCTAAGTACAAACAACTTGGAAATAAATTTATAGAACAAATGGGAATAGTTGATTGTATTGCTAATGAAGGATACTCCTCTATAATCTACTTGCTAAACACTGGTACATTAGAACCGACAGCAAAACCTCAATTATAATTATTCTATGTTTGAGAGAATCAAATTTTCAAAATTTAGAGATGATTTTAAAATTTCTAAACTATATTTTAAAATTTTTTTAAGTAAAGTATTCCAAATTAAATATTTATGGAGTATCAACTTTAAAAGCCACCTTGATAATCAAGAAAAAAAAATATTAATATTTGCACCTTCTATATCACTAGATAAGCCCGGGTATATAAATGTTGGCTTAAGAAACCTAATTGAAGTTGGAAAAAAACATGGTATTAATTTCGAACTCTTACAATGTGTTAGTGGGTTAGATATCTGTCACCTAGGAGGAAGTCCGTATGACAACAATACTAAACTGCCTTGCAAGTCATGTATAAAAACTAATACTCTTTTAAATAAAGATCTTAAAATTAATAAATTTGAAAGTGTGTCTATTAATGCAAACTTTTCAAATTTGTCTTTAGATGAATTAAAAAATTATATTTATAAAGGTGTAAATATTGGTCATAAATCATTAACTTCAATTTCTTGGATAATAAGAACTTCCGAAATTGGAAAACAGCACAGAGGATATCTGATAGATTCTATAAAGTCCTCAATAAAGCTGATAGATTTTTTAGAAAATTTTGACCTTACAGTATTTTCAGGAATATTAGTCTTTAATGGTTTAACCTTACCTGAATCAATAATGTACGAATGGTGCAAAAAAAATAATTTAAATATTGCAACTTTTGAAAGTGGTTGGTCCATAGAGAACGAATATGCATTGGAATTAAATTACTTACCTAGTCCTCAACATTTCTTTTCTTTTGATAATAGAAAATTAAGTGAGTATGAGAATGAAAAACTAAATAATTATATAAGTAAAAAAAGAACTTCCTCTACTGCATTTAATTTGACAACAGATAAAAAAATAATATCAATATTCGGAAATGTTTCTTGGGACACATCACAAACTATTGCTAGCAATGTTTTTGAATCTATGTATGATTGGCTAAATAATTTAGTTCCAATAGTGAACGAAAATGATGATTTTTTATTTGTTTTTAGAGCCCATCCTGGTGAAAATAGGGAAATAAAAAAAACATGGTACGGACTAGATAGTTGGTACAAGAATAATCTCCATAGATTTGGTGAAAATACAATTTGTTACTCAGCAAAAGATTCTGTAGATTCTTATCAAATTATTGAAAAATCTGTTTTAAGTTTGGTATATAACTCAACAATAGGTATTGAATCGATTATATTTAAAACAAAAGCTCTTGCTGCTGCAAACACGCACTATACAAAAGAAGGATTCATAGAGTCATGGGATACTAAAGAGGAATATTTACAGAGTTTAAAAACAATGTTGTCAGAAAAAAACTTTGATATTGATAACAGACAATCGGATCAAGCGCGATCTTATTATTTTCAATTATTAAACGATGTTGCATATAACTTTGGGAAAATAAACAAAAAATTAAACTTTAACGAACACACCTTAGTAGATAATTATAAAATTGATTCATTCAATGTTGATAGGCTAGATCGTGCTTTAATAAGCTTTTTGAAAAGAAATCCTTTGGAAAAAAAGTTTAATTTATAATTATCTAATCTGAGATAATTGTTTAATTTTAAAATAGAAAGCCTCATTCATTGTTTTCTCCACTTCTAGTTCTTTATCTGGATAAAAGTTAGGTTCTGGATATGTCTGGTTTAGCATCTGTTCAATAAGATTATCAATTTCTTTTTCTTGAACCTTGTTCTTATCATCACACATATCATTTAAGATTTGATTAATTGGATTATCACTTAATTTATATACAGAGTCTAAATCCTTGTAGTACCCCATCCCTAAAACTAAAGTATTTTTTCCCACTAATAATGATTCCAGTCCGGCCGTAGAGTTGACTGTAATTAAACCTTTGCTTTTTGACAATATGTCCCTGAGTGGGGTGGTTGGAGAGATGAAGATTAAATTTTGATATCTTTTTGATAATTCTTTTAATATTTTATTACTTAACATCCCTGGATTAACAGGGTGTTCCTTGATTACTAAGCTACAATCTTCATGAAGGTTATCCATGATAAATTTAATATTGTTGTAATTATCTTCATAGCCTGGTGCTCTAAGTAGTAATTGTTCGTCATATGGCATATTTAACGGAAATAAAAGAAATTTATTTGGTAAATGTTCAAAATCAATATAATTTTTCTTATTTTTTAAAGAATCATAATACGCTTTAAGACGCACATAGGATAAGTGGTCGAATCTTAAAAATAACTTCAAAATATTTTTTAAAATATTTTTTAATTTACTTGGAGTGAATTGTTCTTTTAAAGCTACTGCTTTTGCATCTAGATTAAAATCTTCCTCAATTAATGATTGTTTAAGTAAATCAGTGTGTTTTTGAATTTTTTCTTTATCCCAACTAAAGTCAAATTTTGAATTTGTTTTTAAATCCCAAAATGGATCTGTACAAAACCATACTCTCACTCCTTCAAAAAAAGGGTTGATATAGTCATTGAACAATATTTTATATGATAGAATATTCATCTCTAAAGCAACTAAATGAGGAATTGTCCAGTAGGTATATGAAGCGGCTCCCATTAAAACTAAATCAAACTGTTTGTGTTTAAAAAGATTTCTACAAGCTATTGTTAATTTGTATTGATCTTCCCACGTTATTTTTTTTGTCTTTGCAACATATCTTGGATCAGCAGTAAATACGTTTTTATTTTTCCAAATTTCTGTATCTAGTGATTCATAGAAATTACTTTTATCAATATCTATGTTAAAGTTTTCTAAATATTCTGAAAGATTTATAAAATTGTGAGATGTTTTAATATTGGATTCACAAATAAATGTGAACTCAACATAAGGTAATTCTGTAAATGATTTTCTTAAGTATCTCTCAATATTTGTGTAGTGTTTTTGATCTCGTATAAAAAATGCAACTTTATAATTTTTGTTACTTAACACAATCTATATACTAATAAATATTAAAAATCACTCAACATATTTGAAATTATCAAGTCAATACTGTCTAGTTTATTTTTTATACTAAATGACGATGAAGGTATTGCAAAAAATTTCTTCGGAAGTTGGAAGTCTTCAGGTGTGGTATTAAGTGGTATTGCATTTTTCTTATCACTGATTTTATAATCTATTACCTCGCAGTCGTCATTTAAAATATTTTGAATTATCAAATTATTTTTAATCAAATTTACATTTATATCTGGTTCTTGATCTGAATAAGGTATTTCCGCAACAACAAAAGTTGTATTTCCTTTAGTTACTTGATTACTGTAAAGACCCATGTTGCTACTTCTATAAACCAAATTATTTAAATCAAAGTCTTGTACATAGTAAATATCTGATACATATTTTTTTTCTACCTCGATGTAGACAAATTTATAATTTACAAATACCGGATTTGAATATTGTTTAACTCCAATCATGCTACCTAAAAGTGATAAAGGAATTGTAGATATAATATTCTTTGTTGAAATTTTTTTGCCATCAGAAGTATGGATTTCAAAGAAATCTTTTCTATCTAAAATTTTATTAATTTTAAATTCATTAAATATGCTGACATCATTATTACTAAAGTACTCAATAGCATTTTTTACGAATCCAGATGTTCCATATTCTTCGGGATACATTGATATTTGATAACTTCCTAAACCTCTAGATTGTAGAGATGAACATATAATTTTATCCAAGTAACTGTTTGTATTTTTTAATTTGTTAGACAAAACATCATTGCCTATTCTTAATCTATTAAAAATTGATAGCTTGTGAAACTCTGAAGCATTAAGTTCTTTTGAGTCCATTCCGGTGAATTTTTTTTGAATATCTGACATATATAAGCCAGCAGTTTTGCCAAAAATATTTGTAAATTTTTCTTCTAGATTTGTAGGATTCTTTTTTTTAAGTTGCGTGTCATCTTCGTTTAATAATTCTTTTAAAGCAGCTTCTACAAATTTGGGCTGGTTTATCTCCGGTGTTGCAATTTCATCTGTAAATTTTCCAGTATTAACCGATCCATATTTAACTTTATGAATTTTAGTTTTGCCAACAGTTTGATAAAATTCAAACTGTTTTTCATTTCCATCAAAAAAGTGACAGCCAGTATCAATATAAAAATTTTTCCAAGTACTACCATTTAGCAAACCACCAATTTTGTTTGCACTATGTAATAAAATAATATCTTGAGATTTTAGTTTATAGGCTGCATAAAGAGCGGCTAGCCCTCCCCCTAATATTGTTATTTCTGTATCTGTATCAATTCTTGTCATAAGTTTTTTTTATATAATGGTACCCTATAGTTAAAATGCAAAATAATTTCACTGTAAATAATAGACTAATTGGAGAAAAGGCACCAGCATTTATAATTGCTGAAATTTCAGGCAATCATGGAGGGAGTCTGGAAAAGGCACTCAAATTAATTGAGAAAGCAAAACAAATTGGTGCAGATGCTGTAAAACTACAAACTTATACTGCTGATACCATAACTCTTAACTCATCTAAAGAAGATTTTTTAATACCCTCTGGTAATGCATGGGAAGACTCAAATACACTGCATAGTCTGTATTCAGAAGCATATACTCCTTGGGAATGGCATAAAAGATTGTTTGAATATGCAAGAGAATTAGATATTGAAATTTTTTCTTCACCCTTTGATGAAACTGCAGTTGACTTTTTAGAGGAACTAAATGTTAAAATTTATAAAATTGCTTCACCAGAGATTTTTGATTTAGGCCTTTTAAAAAAAGTTGCAGCAACAAAAAAACCTGTAATAATATCAACTGGTCTTGCTGAGTTTGATGATATCGACTTAGCTGTAAGTACTCTCAGAGAAAGTGGAACTGAAGATATTATAATTCTTAAATGCTCAACAGCTTATCCGCTTCCGTTCCAAGAGGTCAACTTAAAAACTATGATTGATTTTAAAGAAAAATTTGGTACTGTAGTTGGTCTCTCAGATCACACTATTGGAATAGGTGTTCCTCTAGCTGCGGTTGCTTTAGGAGCAAAGGTCATTGAAAAACACATAGTTTTTGAAAATGAAGAAACAGTCGATAGTTTCTTTTCTCTGGAAACTGACAATTTTGGAGAAATGATCAAAGAGATAAGAAATATTGAACAAGCTATGGGAAAAATAGATTATGAATTAACTGAAAGTGTTAAGAAAAACTTTTGGGCTAGAAGATCTCTTTATTTTTATAAAGATGTAAAGAAAGGCGAAAGTTTAAAAGGTACATACAAATCTGTTAGACCAGGCTATGGATTGCACCCAAAATATTTCGATGAGATTAGTACATATATTGCAGCTAAAAACATTGAAAAAGGTGAAAGAGTAGACTGGGATTCAATTACAAAAAGTCAATAGATGAAAATTCTTTTTATATGTAATGCGAATGCAGAAGTAGGATTTGGCCATTTCAGTAGATGTAGAATTATTGCAAACAGTCTCAAAGAATCCATAAGCAAAGTAGATATTTACTTTAGTGGAAATATTGAAATGAACTTATTAGATTCAATAAATACAGATATCTTAAAGTTTATTTCTTCACCAAAATATGAAGACTTTGATTGTGTCATTTTAGATAGTTATAAAAAAAATGATTTTAATGAAATAAACAATTTAAATTTAAAAAAAATTGCAATTGACGACAGGGGGCTTCAATCTTTTTTAGATTGGGATTTGGTACTTAATTTTAGGTTAAATCCAGTGAACTTGAATTATAAATCTAAAGAGGTATGTCAAGGCACAGACTTTTTTCCATTTGATAAAAGACTCAAACTGTTGAGATTAGAATCAAAACCAAAACAACAATTTAAAAACTTATTTTTTTATTTTGGTGATACTAAAAAAATAATACTTGATGATAAAAGTGAAGCATTAATAAAAAATTATAAAGAGAAATACAATTTTTTCATATCCACTACCAAGAGTAATGAACTATTAAATTGTGAAGAAATCACTAGAAGTAACTTCTTTGAATTGTTCTCAAAGTCCGATGTAATCATTAGTGGGGGGGGGTTAACGAAATATGAAGCAGCTTTTTCAAAAAAAATTAATCTAACTTTTTCTATCAACGAGTTACAAAAAAAAGATACTGAAATTTTATCAGAATTTTTTTTGACAAATGATATGGGTTATTTTAAAAATTTCAATAATTCACTCCTAAATAGTTTAGAAAAATTAGAAAATTTACAAAATGATGAAATAAAGTTATTCTATGCAAACTCTTCAAAGTATTTTAATACAGAAAGCCTCGATAATATTACCAAAAAAATTACTAATATAGTCATATGAAAAACTCTGAAATTCAAAATCATTATAAAATACTTTTTGAAACATATGGAGACAACATTGAATCAACTCAACAAAAAGATAGAGAACAGCAAAATAATCGTTTCTCTGTTTTTTTAAGAAACCCATATATAAACAATAATGACAGAGTCGCTGATTTTGGTTGCGGATTAGGTGATTTGTATAAATTCTTTAAACAAAACGAATTAAACGTTAAATATAATGGATATGATTTTGTTGCCGAAATTATTGAAAATAATAATAAAAAATTTCAGTTAGATTCTGATGTTAACTTTAGTGTTCTAAATATTGAAAATATTGACGACTTTCCGACGAATTATGACTGGGGTATTATTTCTGGAGTTTTTAATAACAAACGAGAAGATAGCATCAAGTTTTATCAATCTGTTATAAAAACCATGTACCTTAATTCAAATAAGGGTGTTATGTTTAATATGCTCACAACATATGTTGATTATTATGATGAAAATTTAGATTACTTTGACCCAAAAAATGTTTTTGATTTTTGTAAAAAAGAATTAGGAACAAAAGTTACTTTAATCAATGACTATGAAGTTAATAAAAATGTTATACCATTTGAGTTCACAATTTTTGTAAATAAATGAAAAAAAATATTGTGCTAATCCAGGCAAGGTCAACTTCAAATAGATTGCCTAATAAAGTTATTCAAGAAATCTCTGGCGAAGCACTGGTCGAGAGAATCTATTATATAGCTCAAAAATCTCCATTGGTTAATGACGTTATTGTTCTGACTTCAAATAATAAATCAGATGATTTACTTTGTAACTTAATGGAAGATAGAGATATAAAATTTTTTAGGGGTGATTTAGAAAATGTTTTTATTAGGTTCAGAGATTTTTTAAAAAGTAATGATGCTAGTAATGATGCTTTTGTTAGATTAACTGCCGACTGTCCGCTTTTAGATTTTAAAATTATTGATCAAACAATTGAGCAACATCATGTTAAAAATAACGATTACACATCTACAGATCATTATAATTCATTTCCATTGGGTCAATCAGTCGAAGTTGTGAATATAGATAAATTTATGTCAATTGATATAAATAAATTAAGTAATGTAGATTTAGAACATGTCACTACATATCTATGGAAAAATACTAATTTGTTTAAATGTGGATACATACGTTTTAATAATCCTACAAATCTAGACATAAAAAAAGTTAGACTAACAGTGGATGAAGGGGAAGACTTAATTTTAATTAAAGAAATAATAAATTCATTAGGTTATAAAAAAAGTAAATTACCAGATTTAAATGAAATTTTAAATTTTTTAGAAACTAACAAAGACTTAATTGAAATAAACAAAAATGTTAAGCAAATTAAAGTTTAATTAATTTAAATATGAGCTGTAAGTACCTAATATTGTAATTTTAAAGGCAATAAATGAATTACTGTAAAAGCTGTGTGATGCCGGATACAAAACCGGATCTTTCATTTGATGAAAGTGGTATTTGTAATGCATGCAGTAACTTTAAAAATAGAAATTCAATTAATTGGGATGAAAGACAAGATGAATTTCTAAAAATAATAGAAGAATATAGATCAAATAGTAATTGGGATTGTATTGTTCCTGTAAGTGGGGGGAAAGATAGTACCTTTCAAGTCATAAAACTTCTTGAACTAGGAGTAAAGCCATTATGTGTTACTTCTACAACCTGTGATTTATCCGAGATTGGAAGAAAAAATATTGAAAATATTAAAAATTTAGGCGTAGATTATGTTGAATTTTCACCAAACCCTGTTGTAAGAAGAAAACTAAATAGAATTGGCCTTACAGAGGTTGGTGATATTTCCTGGCCAGAACATATTGGAATTTTTACAATTCCGGTTCGTGCATCTGTAAATTATAAGGTTCCACTGATAATCTGGGGAGAGAACTCACAAAACGAATACGGTGGTCCTGCATTTGCTACTGAAAGCAAGATACTTGACAGAAACTGGTTGGAAGAATTTGGAGGTCTTCTAGGATTAAGAATTAGAGATATTTCCGATAATTATGGAATTGACCAAAAAGACCTATTACCTTATATTTATCCAACAAGTAGTCATGTAGAAGATGCTGGAGTTACAGGTTTGTTCTTGGGTTATTTTGTTGAGTGGGATGGTTATAGAAATGCGCAAATTGCTAAAAAAAATGGATTTATTGTTTCTGAAGAAACTATTAGTGGTTCAATTGTAAATTACGAAAATTTAGACAATTATCAAACTGGCATTCATGATTATTTTAAATATCTAAAATTTGGCTTTGGTAGAAGCTCTGATTTAGCAAGTATGCATATTAGACGAAATATGATATCCAGAGAAGAAGCTATTAAAAAGATATCAGCTAATGATGGTAAGTATCCTTTCGAGTATTTAGGAAAAAAGCTAGAGGATATTCTCAACAATATTGGAATGAAGGTCAGTGAGTTTAATTTAATTTGCGACCAGTTTACAAACAAGTTAATTTTTGAAACCGATGTAAATGGTAAAATTGTAAAAGATGATACAAATAGGCCTATTAAGAAATTTAAGATAACTTAATTTTGATGATTGGTTTAATTAATTACGGAATGGGAAATTTAGGTTCTGTTAAAAGAACTTTTGATATCTTAAATATCGATAATAAAATTATTGTTAATCCAGAAGATGTACAAAGTTGTGAGAAACTTGTGCTACCAGGTGTTGGAAATTTTGCTAAAGCTATGGACATACTTAACAAAGAAGGCTGGACGGAAACAATTATTCAACATGTCAATAAGAATAAACACTTACTCGGTATTTGCCTAGGTATGCAATTATTAATGACTGTCGGTTATGAGAGTGGGGAAAGAAATGGTTTAGGTTTAATTTCTGGAGAAGCTGTTTCATTTGAAGATCTTAATAAAGATATAAGAATTCCACATATTGGGTGGAACTCTCTAATAAATATTGATGAACATTCCAAACTTTTGAAGGGAATACAAGAAAATACAGATTTTTACTTTGTACATTCATATTTTGTAAAGCCCTCAGATAGTAGTTCTGTTGGATCGACAGAATATGGAGTTGCATTCTGTTCAGCATTGGAGTCAAATAATGTGTATGGAACTCAATTTCACCCAGAGAAAAGTTCAAAAGCAGGAAGAAAAGTTTTAGAAAATTTTTCTAATCTCTAAATGATAAAGTCAAGAATTATTCCAACTTTGCTATTAAAAGATTACAGCTTAGTTAAAGGAGTTGCATTTGATAGTTGGAGAACTATTGGAACTGTACTCCCCTCTGTCAAAGTTTTTAATTCAAGAGATGTCGATGAACTAATTTTAGTTGACATTTCAGCATCAAAATCAAGAAGAAATTTTAAATCTGAAAACATAAAAGAGATTGCTGATAACTGTTTTGTCCCATTAACTGTGGGTGGAGGTATAAATAGTTTAGAATCTGCTAAAAATTTAATAGAGAATGGCTGTGATAAAATTTCTATTAATACTGCAATCTTCAATAATGCTAAATTAATTCATGAAATAGCATCTAGCTATGGAAGTCAAGCTGTTGTTGCTAGTTTAGATGTAAAAAAGATAAATAATAAATATACATGTTTTTCTTATTCGGGAACTGTTAACACAGGTTTAGACCCAGTTGAAATAGCAAAAATAGTAGAAGATTTTGGTGCTGGAGAGATCCTTCTTACTTCAATCGATAATGATGGTACATTAAGTGGCTATGATTATAAGTTACTTGAGAAGGTGTCTTTGAATACAAAAATACCAATAATCGCTTCTGGTGGTGCTGGAAAACCTGAGCATATGCTTAAAGCAATTAAAGAATGCGGTGTATCAGCTGTTGCTGCTGCAAGCATTTTTCAATTTACCGAATTTACACCAAATGATATAAGAGAATTTTTAATTAAAAATAATGTTGCAGTTAGACAGCTTATTTAAATTCAGTGATTATCTTAAATAATCAAGAATCTCTTTTGTTGAATTATCCTTAAAAAACTTTCTGATATGCTCCCTATCTTTAATTGAGATATTCGCTCGATTTTCAGTATCTAGAAAAAACCTAAACTTTTCTTTAAATTCATCTTCGTTATTACAATATCCAATCATCCCTTCATACATTTTTTTAGTTTTTATATCATCTTTTTTAATATTATTTGATAAAACTTGTGGAAATAATAATGTAGGATATCCAGACAATGCAGTAATTAAATTAACACTTGTATGCAGACCAATAACGATATCTATATTATTTAACGCTTTATAAATCGATGTTTTTAAAAAGTTGTAATTCTTGATACCTAAATCTTTAAGGATCTTATCAAAATCTAAAAAATTAACGTAATAATGAGGCTTTATGAACAAATTAAACTTTTTACTACTCTCAATGTCAATACACTCTTTTAATGTTTCAAAAAATAATATGATGTCATCAATGTTGTATTGCCCAATACCATATCCAAGATTTCGATTTTTTCCAAAGTGTCTAATGTTTACTAGAAGATTAATTTCTTTAGAATCTACAATGCTTTTTTCATCAAAACTAAATAGGTTTATCCAATTTTTATCTGCACCAGGGTAACCTACAATCTTGTAAGGCACTTCTTCCAACTGTTCTATAACAAATGGCTGCAAGCTTGTCATCCAGTACTCATAGTTTTTTGGAAAATCTAAAAACAATTTATTATTGGTTTTATGTTTTCCAAAAGGAGTAATTGGAGACCACTTTACGCCTTCTAAAGTGTATGCGCTATTAGGAACACCTATACATTTTATTTCTTCATCCTGAATCCACTGAAAAAGATTTCTGTTTACTTTATTTGGTAGCAAATCATTTCTTGTTTCTATAAAAACGTAATCTGGATTTCCATAAAAATAATCTTTCAAAAATTCATTTGGTCTTGAAAAATAATCAATAATTAGTGTACAAATTTTTCGTAAAACTTTTTTAAATACATTATTAGTGTTTGAACTATTAAATTTTGTAAATCGATGAAGTGTTGTTTTAATGATTTTTGGGGCATTAATTGTATCTAATGTTGTTAAAAAAGTAATATTTTTTTTATTAAATAGTAAATTTTCTGGCGAGTCTTCATACCAATGTTGAAATGAAGGTTTTGTTGAATATACAACTATTGTTGAATCCTCATCAATAAATTCAAATAATGGCATAGAAAAATCTAAACTCGGACTTTCTTCAACGATCTGTAATATTTTCATAAGAAATTTTAGTTAATAGAGTTATTATATACTGAGAGAGTTATGTCTAGTAACAAAAAAGAAATCGAACGTTTAGCTCAAACATGGAGAAATTCTGGTATTGATGAGGGTGACACAATTTTAATTCACAGCAGTATAAAAAGAACTATGCAGGATATAACAAATAAAGGAACTCCTTTTAATGCCGATGATTTACTTCAGAGTTTTATAGAAGCAGTGGGAATAAATGGAACTTTAGTTTTTCCACTTTTTAATTTTAATTTCAAAGAGGATAAGTTTTTTGATATTAATAAAACAATTTCTCATATGGGATTACTTACTGAAGCAGCAAGGCTTCATCCTAAAAGTGAAAGAACAGGACATCCAATGTATTCCTTTTGTGCTATTGGTAAAGAATCAAATAAATTTAAAATTATTGATAATAAAAGTGCTTATGGGAAAGACTCTCCATTTAATTTAATAAGAGAGCTTGGTGGAAAAATTGGAGCTCTTGATCTTGAGGAACAGTTAAGCATGACTTTTCATCATCACGTAGAAGAAATGAATAATGTAGATTATAGATACCATAAAGATTTTGAAGGCATATATGTTGATGAATTTGGAGTTTCTTCTAAAAAAACTTACAGTATTTTTGTAAGAGATCTAGATAGAAATATTAAGACAAATATAAACCCTGGTGGTGAATTGTTATGGAAAAATGGTTTATATAAGGGAGATAGACCTTATGTCAATTCAGGTCTAAGAACTATAGATGCGAATGAAATGTTTAAATTTTTATCAAAAATTATTACAGATGGAAATGCATTAGGAAATTTTTACTATATAGGTGATTGAAATGATTGGAAAAGAGATACATAAGTTTGCAAAAGATCTTTGGGGAATAAATAGAAGTCTTACTGGAGAGGGCAACAGAGAAACTTTAAAAAAAATAAAAGAACATGTTCCTGGACTGTCTATAGAATCTATCCCTACTGGGACTAAAGTTTTTGACTGGACTGTTCCAAATGAATGGAAGATTAATGAAGCTTATATCATTACTCCAAGCGGTAAAAAAATATGTGACTTTTCTGTTAATAACTTACATCTTGTTGGATACAGTACCCCTTACAAAGGGACATTGAGTTTAGATGAACTTCAAAATTATTTATTCTCTTTGCCAGATCAACCAACTGCTATTCCATATGTAACTTCTTACTATGAAGAAAAATGGGGTTTTTGTATATCACATGAAGACAGGATTAATCTTGAGGAAGGTGAATATGAAGTGTTGATAGACTCAGAACTGTTTGAAGGAGTCTTGAACTATGGAGAATTAAGGATACAAGGAGAATCTAAAAAAGAAGTCTTTCTATCAACCTATATTTGTCACCCATCAATGGCAAACAATGAACTATCAGGTCCTACAGTATTAACGTATATTGCTAAGTGGCTTAATAGTTTAGAAAAATTAAATTACAGCTACAGAATTATTTTTGTTCCAGAAACTATTGGACCCATAAGTTATTTGAGTAAAAACTTGTCTGAAATGAAAAAAAGAGTATTTGCTGGTTTTAATGTAAATTGTATTGGAGATAATAGATCCTATTCTTATTTGCCATCTAGAGATGGGGATACCTTGAGCGATAAAGTCGCGAAACATGTTTTAAAGTGGACTGATAAAAAATATAAAGAATATACATGGCTTGACAGACAAAGTGATGAGAGGCAATATTGTGCACCTGGAGTTGATCTTCCAATTGCATCAATTATGAGAACTAAATATGGCACTTATCCTGAATATCACACTTCTTTAGATAATTTGGAAAACGTTGTCACTCCCGAAGGTTTAAATGGTGGTTATTTTGCACTGCAAAAAACAATTGAGTTAATTGAAAAGAATGAAGTTTTCATATCTAATATTCTTGGAGAGCCTCAGCTTGGAAAAAGAGGACTTTATCCAAACTTATCTATAAAAAATAGTACAAAAGATATAAAAAATATGATGAATTTTTTAACCTACTGTGATGGTAAAAATACCTTGTTAGAAATTGCAGAAAAAATTAATGCACCATCATGGGAACTATATGAAACAATTGAAACTTTGAAATCTGAAAAAATAATTGAAGTTATATAGTTTTTTCTAATAAAAACCAATTCAGGTCATCTAATTTAAATTCTGGATCACCGTTGTAGAGAAATCCATAATCTATAAGAGTTAGGTCTTTATACATTGTCATTAAATCTCCACAAAAATCTCTTTTAAAGAGTTTGTTCTTGTGTCCCCTGTAGGTCACTCCTACTGGGTCTGGATTAAAATATTCTGAAATTAGTATGTATTTTTTAGAGTATTGATAAATTTTTTGATACGTGTTTGGTAAATTTTCTGGATGAATGTGTATTAATACGCCTCTTGATAAAACTAAATCAAATTTTTTATCAAGCTCGATATCTATAATGCTCTGGTTATAAATGTTTTCTTTTGGAACTATATTCTGGAGTAATACAGCTGCTTCTTGATTAATTTCAACTGCAAATTGTTCTAAATTAGGATAAAAATCTTGTAAAACTTTTAAATTTATTCCAATATTTGCGCCTACTTCTAATACTGAATCTATAGATTCTATTTTATTTGTATACTGTTTAAATTCATAAATCCTTTTTTCATAATTTGTATCTAAATCATTACGCCTAGAATATTCTGTGCCAAAATTGCTGCTCCAAAAGGTATCTTGCTCGTTTACCATACAAGCTATTTTAATTAACAATATTAAATAAATGTTTTTAATTAATTTTTAAATAATTCAATTGTATAAAAATATTCTGCTATTCCGCTTACACCAGTTAAATACTTTTTATGTACTCTATGGTTATAATTTACTAACAAGGCTTGAATCGTTCCTTCTTCGATAGCCAATACTTCATTATTAGTTGCGTTATCAATTTTTACTGTAAATACAGCCTTTCCATTCTTTATAAGTAAAGATTCAATTTTTTGGAGTACTGCTTTGTCAATTTGGTAAAATTGACCAAATACGCCAACTGAAAAAAAGTAGTCGACTTTACGATCTAGGGAAAAAAGAGAACTCCGAATTATTTGATGTTTAATTTTTAAATTTTTAGCTTTCTGTGATGCCAGTTTTAAATTTTCTTTTGAGATATCTACTAGGTAAGTAAATTGAAAATCTTGAAATTGTGTTAAATATCTTCCAGTTCCACAGCCAAAGTCTAAGATAACTTTCCCCGTACCTGGCTGTATAAACTGCCCGAAATATTTTTTATGTTCATTGTAAATTTCTAAATCATCATTAATTGATAACTGTTGGGCACCTTTTTTATCATAAGAAATTAATGAACGGAGTATAGCAAGTGATTTTAAGTCTAATATTTTCAGAATTCGTAAATAGATTTTTTTCATCTATTTTCCTACGACTAAAACAATTTCACTTACTTTTATGTATTTCATAATTTTTCACTGTAATACATTATAACTTCTGTTTATAAGGCGTAATTGATAGTTAAGATGTGTAAACCTTGTGGCCAGAGGCAGAATCGAACTGCCGACCCCTTGTTTTTCAGACAAGTGCTCTACCGACTGAGCTATCTGGCCTTATGG
>MDSV01243506.1_pt1 | contig 21226 bp, 15 predicted proteins | sample 810851 | NCBI WGS metagenome assembly MDSV01 (sample SAMN05326640, study PRJNA326480) | marine metagenome | isolation source: seawater | place: Atlantic Ocean: North East | collected 2012 | reverse complement strand
TTGTGAAAGAAATATTAGACTCCAAGCAATAATATGGCCCAAGCCTGTTGATCCATGATCTCCTAAGAATATTTTTCTTTTTGATCCGAAAAAACTTAAATTAAAAGCTAAATATACTAAAACGCTTAGAGCTACTATTTGAGCCCATTGGTAAACCATTCCATTAAAATATAGCAATAGTAATAAAGAAGACATGACAACAACGGACACTGATCCCAGTAGCCCATCTTTTCCATCTAACATATTAAATGCATTACATATTCCCACCACTGCAAATATACTAAAAGGTATGCCAAGCTGGCCTATAATTAAAGGACCAAAACCAAAAATATCCCCTAGATCTTTAATATAAATATCAGTAGCAAAAATCACTATCCAACTGGATAATATTTGAGCCATTACCCTGTAAGCAGGACTTATAGCAATTCCTTGAAGACCATCAATAACTCCAACAATCATAATTGGCAAAAGAGAGCCCAAAAGATACAAATAAAAAACATCAACCCCAAAAACAAAAGCACCATAAATTAAAGACACATATAGCCCTATGCCTCCAACCAATGGAATCGCTCCTGTATGCTCCTTCCTTGGCTCGTCACTTATATCAACCAAATTAATTTTTCTAGCAATACTTGAGGTTAATAATAAAATTATCACTAAGCCGATTACACCTAAAAAATATGACTGCAAAGACACTAGTGGTCCTTCTGAAAGAGACACAGTTAATACAAGAAAATATAGTGCTAAAACTAGAGCACCTATAGTTTTTAAAAAAATAAAATTACTCCTTTCAATTTCAAAACATCTAAGACTGATTGATAAGTTTAGTCAAATATTCTCCATAACTGGTCTTTTTCATTGCGTCTGACTTTTTTAATAGCGCTTCTTTAGATAGCCATCCATTTTGGAAAGCTATTTCTTCTAAACACGCAATCTTTAAGCCCTGCCGGCGTTCAACTGTTTGCACAAATTGACTCGCGTCTAATAATGAATCATGGGTACCTGTATCTAACCAAGCGAAACCGCGGCCGAGTAACCTTACTTTGAGATCGCCTCTAGCCCTATAGGCGTTATTTACATCGGTAATCTCAAGCTCTCCTCGTGGAGAAGGCTTAATAGTCTTAGCAATTTCAACGACGTCATTATCATAAAAATACAGGCCCGTAACTGCATAGTTCGACTTTGGAATAACAGGCTTTTCCTCTAAAGATAAGACATTACCCTCGCTATCAAATTCAACTACTCCAAAGCGTTCGGGGTCATGGACATGGTAACCAAATATAGTTGCACCTTGGTGCTTAGATACCGTGCTTTTCAATTCATCAGAGAAACTCTGCCCATAAAAAATATTATCACCAAGTACTAGTGCAACATTGCTGCCTCCAATAAAATCTTCACCGATTATAAAAGCCTTAGCTAGCCCATCCGGACTTGACTGAATTGCATAATTTATAGAAAGACCAAAATCCGAACCATCCCCCAACAAGCGTTGATAATCATCCATATCTTCAGGGGTTGAGATGACCAATATTTCTCGAATACCAGCAAGCATCAGCACAGAGATAGGGTAATAAATCATTGGCTTATCATAAACAGGCAATAGCTGTTTAGATACGCCCTTTGTAATGGGATACATTCTAGTTCCAGAGCCCCCGGCCAAAACAATTCCCTTATAATTCGAACTCATTTTTTATCTCCAATTTGTTCCAACCGATAGGCACCAGAAAGTACTCGCTCCCACCACTGCCTATTATCCAAATACCATTGAACCGTCTTTAACAAACCAGTCTCGAATGTCTCCTCAGGTATCCAGCCAAGATCACGCTGAATTTTAGAGGCATCTATTGCATAACGAGCATCATGCCCAGGCCGGTCTTTAACAAACTCGATCAATTCTCGGTAGCTCGAAATACCATGAGGCTTGTCAGGTGCAAACTTTTCAAGAATCTCACAAATCATCTCGACAACTTCAATGTTAGATTTCTCATTATGACCACCAATATTGTAAGTCTCACCTATTATCCCCTCGTTAACAACTCTCAATAAAGCCTTTACATGGTCATCAACGAACAACCAATCACGAACCTGTAGTCCATTACCATAAATCGGTAATGGCTTTCCGTGGAGTGCATTGAGTATTACATGAGGAATCAATTTTTCAGGAAATTGATATGGACCATAATTATTAGAGCAGTTAGTAATAATAATGGGGAGGTTATATGTGCGGCCCCACGCTCTGACTAAATGATCTGAGCTAGCTTTGCTAGCGGAGTAAGGCGAAGAAGGTGCATAGGGGGTGTCTTCAACAAAAAGATCGTCTTCCCCTACTAAATCACCATACACTTCATCAGTCGATATATGATGAAAACGAAACACTTTTTTCTCAGCTGAGGTAAGACAGTTATAGTATCTTCTTGACTGCTCTAATAAATTAAAAGTGCCTAAGATATTTGTTTTAATAAACTCATCTGGTCCCTCTATTGATCGGTCTACATGACTTTCAGCAGCTAAATGCATCAAAACATCAGGTGTATGAGTTTTAAATGCCTTTTCAACCTTATAAGCATCGCAAATATCAACGTTTTCAAAAGAATAACGTCCACTTTTTTTGACGCTACCTAATGAATCAAGATTTCCAGCGTACGTTAACTTGTCCAAATTGACCACGGAGTGATCGGTTCTGGTCAAAACATTACGAATTAGAGCGCTGCCTATGAAACCAGCTCCTCCTGTGACCATAATTTTCATTTTTTCTTCCTATCTAAATACAAAATATTCAATAACGTTATCGATCAACGCTCACCGGGTCAACAGGTCCAGCATCCTCTTTGCCATCAAGGATCTGTCGTATTTCTTCGCTGCTTCCAAGCACTGGTCTCGATAGCCCTCATAGGCCGAATAATCTCGTCTTAAGAACTGCAAGTGCTCTACCAACTCAGAGGTATTTTCCGGTTCAAAAACAATACCTACCCCTTCATCACGCACAATCTCTGCCGACTCCCCCGCCACACCATGCAAAACTGGCAGGCCCATACCCATGCACTCGAACAGCTTGGAAGGGATCACGGTAGTGAACAGCTCAGACTTCTTAAGATGGATAATTGAGACATCGAGTAATGACCAGTAGCGCGACACCTGATCTTTCGGCACCGAATCTAAGAAAGTGATGTTGTCCAGCCCTCGTCTTTCAGCGTCTTTCTTAAGCTCCAGCTTGCGGGCACCATCGCCCAGCAAGATGAAGTGAAACGCCGCTCCATCAGGGAGACTGCAAACCATTTCAGCCGCATCCAACAAAGTTTCTAGATGATGTGCTAGGCCATGTGTACCCACATACCCCGCAACAAACTTGCCTTCTAAGCCCAGTTTGTTCACCAGATCAATGTCCTTGAGCATGGGTTTGAAGCGCTTCATATCCACGCCATTGGTAACCACCGTGACCTTGTCGCCATCCACACCACGCGCAACTAAGGTCTTCTTGAATGAATGGGTAACAGAAACGATCCGAGCAGCCTTGCGGTAGAGAAACATCTCAAGGCGTTCCAGGGCTCTCAGAGCAGTGGAATCCTGCATAGCTCCCACCGCCTTGATTGACTCCGGCCATAAATCACGCAGTTCGAACACGAAAGGAATCCTCTTCAACCGGCTCACCACAAAGGCCGCGCAGACTGTGAAAAATTGTGGCGATGTGCCCACCACCACATCTATCCTGCGCACAAACAACGCCGCCAAAGTTGCCATCAACATGAAGCTCTGGTAATCAAGTATGCGTTTCATAAACCCCTCATTGGCAGTAATGTATGACCACACACGGATCACACGAATGCCCGCCATCTCTTCGCTCTGCCATAAGCGATTGCTATAGCCGTCAAAGACACGACCCTTAGGAAAGTTTGGCACGCAGGTAATGACCGTCACCCTGTGTCCCGCTTTCACCCACTCGCAGCAATGTTCGAATGTCCGCGAAGCAGGCGCATTCACTTCCGGAGGGAAGTTATCAGTCAAGAAAAGAATATGCATTTCATGCCCAATCAAATTGAATCCGACTGCCGCCATCGCTTAATTGAAGCACTAGGCAGCGAGATGACTCGTCGATTCCAAAGCGCGGATGGTAGGTCGATTCCTCGATTACTAGATCACCCATTTCAACCCGCCATAATATCCAACGGTCATTCTCTAAACCAATGCGGCCAGTCACACCGCCATCGAGAGCTTCCAATGTCACCTTCGGATGTAAATGAAACCGCGCCTCAGCGTGGTCAAAACGACCGCTAACACTATCCTCTATCGCCAGTGAATTGGCCTCAAACAGCCACTGCCGTCTGTGAGTCGGTTGGCTGGGTAAACGGCGATAGCCATCATGGCTACAAACCACCTTCACATCGCCCTCACGCACTATCTCCAACCCCAGCGGTCGAGCCCGCCGAGCTACCCGAAAACCAGACCATACCTCCGAAGAACTCTTGCCGTCCACCACAACCGTGTTGTGGGCTGCCGTCTCCCGCTGACGCGAGCGTTCCGGACCTAAGCCGTAACAAGATGTACCCGAATTAACCAGCACCCGTTGCCCGTATACTGAAAGCTCAAACGACAAGGTATCGGCATGAGCATGTCCCGGCTGGTAATCTGGACCAATCGGTGCTACATCCAGCAGTGCAGCCATTTCCTTTTGCATCACACGTATGTAACCACTCTGCTCTAGATGCATCACTCCCATGTTCACGCAGTCGCGAGTAGCCAGCCCTAGGTCATCAGCATAGCGCTCAAGCTCAGCCGGTATCGGAGCAATACCAAATGCCGCATCATTGAACAGGCTGATTTCTCCATCCGGGTGGCACATTGTTGTCAACCAGTCGCGCATCGGTCCAGTGAGTTTTCGCCAATCCTCAAGCGTGTTAAGCCATAGCGGCAGTAAAGCTCCCGCAAAAACCTCCATCACGTTGCACAAATCCAGCATATCTTCCAGAGCCAGTGCATGATACATCGTGCTTCGCTCAAACTGGCCACCATCAGACAAAATTTGTTCTGGCACTTCCAGCATTAAGATATGCATGCCCTTTTTCACCCAACTCTCGGCTTCAGGACCGTCAAAGAATAAGCCGACAAATACCAGCGCCTTGGCATTGACAAGCAGGTGATTGCCTCGGAGATGAACCTCCAACCGCTTTGCCAACCAGCGGGCCTGAACAGCCAGACTATCTCGGCACTCGGGCGGTAATACATTTCCATTCAGTGCCCACTTCACCCAATTCACGATGCGCAAGGAGGTGGGATAAGGCTCCCACCCCGTTCCTAAAGCTGGTGGATTCTCATGCACCCACCGCAACATCAAAGCCTGATGCCAATCCACCCTTGCAACAGCATCCTGCGCATTCAGGTCATCAAAATAATGGAGGTTGTAACGCCAGAGTTTTTCCAGCGCTGTATCATCCCAACCGTGGTCCTCAAGATCATGTGTTTCGTTCAAGAAACAGAAACGCTCAGGTCCTAGCAAGCTTGCCTTGCGCCGAGCCGGCTTTACCCAGTCATGGTCACAAAGCATGCGTAGTGGTGGAGCTGGCCTAAAATCAACACGCGGCCTTACCAAACGGAACCATATTCGCCCATAGAACTGGATTGGCGAGAGGTGTCGAAGCGTGTGCCAATAGGTTAGAAGACTAGTCATCAGTCGCCGGATTTAGCAATTGCTCCAGTATTGACACAATCCGCTTACCCGTCTTACCATCCCACTTTTCTGGGATGCCGCCCACCTTCCATTTCCCTGCAAAGAGCTTATCCAGAATAGGTTTCAAGTTTTCAGGATCAGTCCCAATTAATTCATTTGTCCCAATAGTGACAGTTTCAGGTCGTTCAGTAGAATCTCGCAATGTCATACAAGGTACATTCATCACAGTACATTCTTCTGTAATGCCACCTGAATCAGTAATCACTGCTTTTGCATTTTTTACTAAATAATTAAACTCAAGATACGGTTGTGGCTCGACAATATGAATATTCTCAGGAAGACCTTTCAAATTTGATAATGTTTTTGCAGTACGAGGATGCACAGGAAAAATAACAGGTAATTTTCTCGTCTGTTCACCTATGCTGAGTAGCATTTTTTTTAACGCCTCAATGGCATCAACATTTGCGGGGCGATGTAGTGTTAAAACAATATATTGTCCAGCTTCGAGCTTAAGTTTATTCCAAAAAGATGGCGGACATAATCTTTCCATATTAGAAAGTAACGAGTCAATCATCGTGTTACCCACAAAAAATATTTTTTCATCTGTTGCAGACGCTCGTCGCAAATTCTCGTTGGCAATTTCACTAGTGGTAAAGAAATAGTTTGTAATAGAGTCTGTTACCATTCGGTTGATCTCTTCTGGCATAGACCAATCTCCAGATCGAATTCCCGCCTCTACATGGGCAACAGGGATGCATAATTTTTGAGCCGTAATAGCACAAGCCATGGTAGAAGTGACATCACCGACTACAAGACACAGATTACTTGGATTTTCTAAAAGTAATTTCTCGTAGTGAATCATTATCGCTGCTGTTTGCTCTGCTTGAGTCCCAGAACCTACTTCAAGATTTATGTCCGGTTCAGGAATTCCAAGTTGAGTAAAAAAATCATCTGACATACGAGAATCATAATGTTGACCTGTATGTATTAACCGATAACGAATACATCCACCTGAATTTTGCCGCTCTTTAATTGCTCTGATAATAGGCGCGATCTTCATAAAATTAGGGCGAGCCCCAGCAATTATATCAACCAAACAGGAAGTCATTGTAATTTCTCAATTAAGTTGATTGGCAATTTCAATTGAAATTCGAGAACTTTCCATCACTTCTTTATAAGGTATCGGTGAGTCAAGGCCATCACGTATAGATTCAATAAAAGCATTAGCACATGCCTGTTGTCCTTTATCTTGGCGCATCAATTTCATTTTATTAAATCCTTTCCATCCATAACCTTTAAGAACACGATAATTATCCATCTGCAATACCGCATCGTCACAAAATACCTCGATTCTTTCTTTAGGAAAAACTGAACCACCATTTGCTAAATAATGTATAGTGCCGAAAGAACCATCAGCAAAAGAAAGATTAATCGTAACTTTATCACTTCTCATTTCAATACCGGGTGCATCACCCATCATCATTGATTGGTGTTCGGTTATGGGAAACCCGATTAAAAAACGCATTAAATCAATAAAGTGGCACGCTTCTCCAATAATACGACCGCCACCCACTTTTAAATCCTGAACCCAATGCTCGCCTGGAATTGAACCAGCGTTTACTGTCATGATTATCGTTTTTGGAGTTCGATGGGTATCAAGTAATTCCTTGGTCTTAACAATATGAGGGGCAAAACGACGATTAAAACCAACCATTAACCTAAGTGGTTTTGAAACTTTAGCATTATTGTAGGTAGAGTCGATCAAATCTAACTCCTCTAATTTAAGAGCAAGGGGTTTTTCAACAAACACATTATTTCCAGCATTTAGAGCAGTAACCACTTGATTTGCATGAGCATCATGGCGAGTAACAATAACAACAGTATTAATATTTTCATTATTGATAATGTCATCGATTTCAGTTGATGTCGTTCTAAAATCATTTTTCTTGCCATAGTGGACACCACTAATTCCACCGCTTGTAACCAGAGTATCTAATACTGCGCCACCGACCTTAAATGCAGGTATCAAAGTCCGTGAGGCATAATTACCAGCACCAATAAAACCAACTGTTGGTATTGATGGAGTATGGTTACTTTTAACTTTAGTCGTTGTGCTTAAGTCAACTGATGTTGTACGTAATATTTGTTCAGTTTTTTCAGGATATTCTAGAACAATTCCTAATGCAGAAGAATCATCGAGCAATTTATATGCGTCAGCACCATCATCAATCTTAAAGCGATGTGTGATCAATGATTTCACTTCAAGTGTTCCGGAGGCCATCATATCTAACACGGCTTCAAAATTACGTTGTTCTGTCCAACGGACAAATCCTACTGGATAATCCTGCCCATGTTCTTCATATAACGAATCATATCGACCTGGACCATAGGATGCTGAAACCTGAAAAGATATTTCTTTCTGAAAAAAATCATCACGTCTTAAATTTAAACCAACAACACCTACCAATACAATGCGTCCACGTTTACGACACATTTCTGCTGATTGATGCATAATATCATCCGATTGGGATGCGGCTGTGATAAGGACGCCATCAACACCTCTGCCGCGTGAAAAATGCTGTGCAGCAATCAACGGATCCTCACCTTTTGAAAGGTCTACCGTTTCAGCACCATATTGGGATGCAAGATCACACTTATGACTATCAAAATCAATGCCTAGCACTCGACAACCGTTAGCGCGTAATATCTGAACACACATCAGTCCAATCAAACCTAGTCCTGTTACAACAATAGCTTCACCTAATGTTGGCTGTATAAGGCGAATACCTTGCAAACCAATTGCACCCAGTACAGTAAAAGCCGCAGTTTCATCGTCAACCTCATCTGGAATCTTGGCGCATAAGTTCTTTGGTACGCAAACAACCTCTGCATGGTTACCATTTGAAACAACTCGATCACCTACTTCGAATCCATTTGCATTTGATTCAAGAATGACGCCGGCATTACAGTAACCGAGGGGAAGTGGTTGATCAAGTTTTGAGCGAACAGCATCAATAGTAGGCAATAAACCATCAGTATTAATCTTGTCCAACACCATGCGCACCTTGTCGGGCTGCTGACGCGCCTTTTTGATCGGATTGGCCTTTCCGAATTCCACCAGCATGCGCTCAGTACCGACCGAGACCACCGTTTTCGAAGAACGAATCAACAACTGCCCACGCTTGACTGCCGGACAGGGTACTTCGGCGACTTCGGTGGTTCCGGTTTTCAGGGATTGGAGAATCTGTTTGATAACTATTTCCTTGCCTCGATCAACATAAAGAGACCCGCATTTGGGAAAACTTTTCGAATAAACCAACGTGGCCAAATTTTTCGGGCAATGGATAGCAGGATGCCTTGGTGCCGTTGACCCGCATCTCCTTCCAGCAGATCACCGGTGCTAAGTACGGTACTGATACTGACCTCAGAAAAGTCATCGAACAAACGCCTTGCCTCACTAAAGGAATAAGCTTTGGTACCAGGGCTTTCCAGATAAATGGCGTAAATCTCTTGCAGGCTTATGTATGGGCGGAAGCGCAGTAAGGCGTAACGTATCCATAACATCAATCCTACCATGCTCCACTTATGGTAAATCATGACTTTTGCCACTCCCCCCTGCTTCAAAACCCTCCGCGCTTCCGCAACCGCCTTGGGTGTGTCCGGGCTATGGTGCAAAACACCCCAAGAGTAAACCCGGTCAAAATACTCATCGGGGAAATCAAGCTGCTCTGCATCACCGACAATCAGTTGCGATGATAAGTCGAACATTGAAAGACGCCGTTGAGTATGCTCAACAGCACGTTCAGTCAAATCAATACCATAAAGATCAGCTTCGGACTCGGCAAAGCACTGATGGTCTGCACCTAGGCCCACGCCAATTTCTAGAACCCGTTTATCCTTAGCACTATCAAAGCCCGCGAATTCCAGAATGAAAGGTTCCAATTCATAACGCTTCCGGGCCTGTGCTTCATAAGCTTTCCGATCCAGTCCAGGAAGATAAAGATCTTCCCCACAGGAAGACCTGTTCCAAAAATCATGTACCTGTTGTTTATTTTTGTTCATTGAATTTCCTTATTTTCGAGGTAAGATTATACATTGATTAATTTGTAGGAACAGAGTCTATATACGCTCGGCACCAGATCTCAATACTTAATAATGATAACAGTATATAGGACGCATCCACCTGCCCGCTATCGTTCTGTGCAATCAGCTGTTGCACCGCTGCTGGTTCAAATAACCCACGGTTCTTAAGGCTATCCTCTGAAAGCAAGTCACCCAGTAATGGGCGCAGATCATGACGCATCCAGCGTCGCAATGGAGCACCGAATCCGGACTTGGGGCGATAGATCACGTCATGCGGCAAATAAGACTCCATCGCTTTTTTTAAGACCCATTTCCCAACCCGCCCCCGTTGCTTAAGGCCAAGTGGAATCTGAGCCGCATGTTCCGCCAGGTCAAGATCGAGGAAGGGTACACGAACCTCCACGCCAACCGCCATGGACATCTTGTCGGTATAGTTAAGGTTGTGATCCGCCAAAAAAAATCGCTGTTCCAAAGCTAGCATCTTATCTAAAGGCTGCGTCGACGCGTTTAGCGGACTCAAAAAATCGAGCATCGGCTTATCTACACTTTCCTGCCCCAGACGAGCACGAAACTCGGGCGTGTAAAGACCTAGCAACTGCGACGCTTTCGCCCAAACAAAGTAATTGGTCAAGCGCATATCACCTGCTAAACCTGCGCCGCTGAAACCCTTTGCCAATCGCCTGAACAAGGACTTGCGCTGATCCAGCCTTGATGTAGCCTGTTCTAATCCTGAGCGTACTCGCTGCGGCAGCCATTCCCAATATCGCTCATAATTCACTGCCACATGTCGACGGTAACCAGTAAAAAAATCATCTCCTCCCGCACCGGAAAGCAAGACCTTGATCCCCTTCTCTCGCGCCAATTGGCTAATATAAAGTACATTCAATGGCGCGGGGTCAGCCAGCGGTTCATCTAGTTGCACAATCATGCGCTCCAAATCATCTGCCATTTGGCAGGCATCAATCTGCACTACATCCAATGGTACTTTCAGGTGCTTCGCGACACGGCGGGCATACGGAAGATCATCAGTTTCACCGGCATCCTGACCTCCCACCGATTCAATGGTAAAGCAACGTATATCCGGCACCTCCTCACGTGCAAACGCCACCAAAGCGCTAGAATCTAGCCCTCCAGAAAGGAATGCACCCACCGGTACATCCGCAACAAGTTGCCGATGCACCGCCTTACGCAAGCCATCTACCGTGCCACTGAGTGCGTCCGCCTCGGAAAGATTGCCAGTAACGCCACGAAAAATAGGCAATTGATACCAAGTCCAACGCTGAGTAACCTTGCGATCCCGCACAACCATCGCCTCTCCAGGCAACAGCTTGCGCACTCCGCATAGCGGCGTACCTTCCCCCGGGCACCACAAAAAATTCAGGTAACGGTGAAGAGACGGAATATCTAGTTCCCGCGCCTCCGGCACGAGGCACAACAGCGCCTTGATCTCGCTGGCAAAGGCAAAACCAGCAGAAGTTTCGGCGAAATAAAGTGGCTTCACCCCCAACGCATCTCGCGCCACGAACAGCGACTTCTTGCGTTTATCCCAGAGTGCAAACGCGAAAATTCCATTTAGCCGCTCCAGCATCTCTTCGCCATGAGCGAGATACATATTGAGCAACACCTCGGTATCCGAATGACCACGAAATCGGTGACCTGAAGCCTCCAGTTCCGTCCGTAATTCTTGGAAGTTATAGATTTCACCGTTGAACACCAGCACCACCGCTCCATCATCGCTGACCATGGGTTGTGCCCCAGCAGGTGAGAGGTCGAGGATAGACAAGCGTTGGTGGGCAAAGCCAATTCCTGCCGCCACATCAAACCATATTCCATCCGCATCCGGTCCGCGATGGGCGATTGCCCTACCGGCATGCTCAAGTAATTTGCCTGAATAATTCCCGAAGTAACCCGCAATACCACACATAATTAGCTCCCCGTTTCTGCGTTGCTATTCTTCTTAGCAGCAGCAAATTTGATTTCTAGATACTTCACATCAATAAGCAACGGATACTAAAAGACATAAGGAAAGTGCAAACCATTTTGCATTTCTAAGTTTTTGTAATTTTAGAAATTAAAAAACTCCCCATCTTGCACTGATTCGTAAAAAACCTGGATATTCCATTAGGCGTTAATCTCACTAGAAAATTTTTCAGTGTCCCTCTAGGAATAGGGAAAAGTTCTGCCTTGCTGCCTTTAACAATGAGGTAGTCAACCTTGAAGCCACCAGACTTGGCCAGATCACGCCAACTTTGCGAAGTATAATATCGTGCTAAAGCACCATCGGTGTGACGTTGAACAGTTTTAAAAATTGAGCGTGTTTTAAAAAGTTCCCCTTTAAAAATCCCCATAATCAAGCCCCCACAAATATAATAGTTCCACCAGCCACGATGATAGACCATAATTACGGCCTTACCACCTGGCTTTAAAACCCGATACATCTCCTTCAGAATCTGATCGGTATTTGACGAATGATGGATTACTCCCCAACTCCAGATAAAATCAAAACTTGAATCAGGGAAAGACAAACGCTCTGCATCCATCTGCAAAATTTCAGCTTTAAGATTCAATAATCTCATGCGCTCTGAGGTACTTTTCACAGCATATTCTGTTATATCGATGCCAGTATAATCTGCAGCATGGGCTGCGAGTAATTGAGCATGACTGCCATTACCGACACCAATTTCAAGAACTTTTTTTGAGCCAAGCGTATCGAAGTCAATCAAATTATCAAATGGAGTGTGTTTCCATGGCATAAATTCAGATACGTTAGAAAAAAACCTCCTGTCAATTTCATTATAAAAATCCTTGGTATGCTCTTTGAATTCAAGTTGTTCATTCCAATCATATCGCATGGGGTTTGACTCCCAAAACGAACGATTAGCTTCTTGCCAAGTTGCTTCTTCTTCTGGGCTAGCTGGAAGCTGTTCTGGTGCACTCATTGTTTTTGGTATTATTTTTTTAAAATCGGTTCCCAACTTTTTTTCCTCATAATAATTTATAATTTATTGGCCCTGCTAGTGCTCTTATTGCTAGCAGCAGCTTTCATTTCCAGATACTTCGCATCAATCAACAGGTGATACCAAATAGATTGAAGAAAGTGGTATACAAACGCCGCACGCCCTTCGAGAAACGCGCCTCTCAACAAATAGCGGTAAATGAAGTAAAAGAATGGGCGAACCAAAGGCGGCATACGGTTAAATATCTTGTAGCGCAACCATCGATTCCTTTCCGCCTGCGTTCCCCAAAAGCGAACCTTGATTTCTTCCTGTTCCTGCAGGCCTTCCCGCTTAATCAGTTCTAGCGCCTCATGGGTAGCATATCGGTTGTGTTTACCTATCCAGTCATCTATGCCTTTCTGATCTTCATGAATAAAGTCATTCTGCAAAAACCCTGGCTTGCCTTCGACGATCAGGTGTTCATTCATTGCGCGATCTTCGCAGCGCCCCTTGCCGCGACGGAATAGCCGCAATATCCATGATGGATAATAGCCGCGCCTTATCCATTTTCCCATCCAGATCATGCGCCTTTTAATATAGAAACCATTCTCTTCCGGACCCGTTTCGATAAGTCGTGAAATTTCGGATTTCAACTCATCTGTGAGCCATTCATCCGCATCTAGAAACAGAATCCATTCGGATTCTATGGGTAGCTGCTCAATTGCAAAATTTCGTTGCTTAGCATAGTCGACAAAGGCGTTCTGAACCACAGAGCAACCCGCTTGACTAGCAATCTCCACCGTGTTGTCAGTGCTGAACGAATCGAGTACAAAGATTTCACGCGCCCAACCCTTAACCGAGGCCAGCGCCTGCGGCAGATTTGGCGCTTCGTTTAAGGTAAGAATAATAACAGCGATGGGCGTCTGGCCTTCACAATCGAAGATGGCCTGCATGTCTTTTTCTGCGTTAGGATACATACTAATTCAATTCCAAAATTAAACGGTCGGCGAGTTCATCACCTAAGCATAGCATAGTGAATGTCGGATTGGCTGTTCCTGCGCTCGGTAACACTCCAGTGCTAAGAACCCATAAATTATCAGTTCCCTGGACACGCAAATCTGTATCTACTACAGCTCCCTTATCAATACCCAGTCGACATGTGCCAACCGGGTGATAAGCATCATGCGGCTTAGAACTATTTCCGTCTGTAACCATTGGTATTAAATCAGGCATTCCACCTCGCGACCCAGGCCACTTGTTTAGAATACGCATCGAGGTCTGTTGGATATTGGCGTAGTCTATGTCATTCACCTGCCAATTGATTGTTAGAACCGGCCTGCCGTATCGGTCAATCTTATCAGTAAGAGAAACTGCATTGCTGATCATTGGCGCCTGCTCAATATCGAGTTGCAGATGAACAGGAGTGTCTTCAGGGATGAATAAAGTGGATCGAACATATCGGGAGTATGCAAGAGAAAATAAGCCAGCACCCCCTGCAATGAACTGGGCAATACTTAGATTGGGCAAGCGATGTGATTGTAGGGCTGAAAGTACTTCTTTCGCTATATTGAATGCATGATTATTGATATCAAAAATAAAGTGAGTAAAACAACGGGGTGCATCAGTCGATGGCTTGTTCTCAATAAAACGGAATGAACGCATGCATCCCCTAACAAAGCGCGGCCCAAATAAACTTGCAACACGTCCGTAGTCAGTTGGCTTCACATCAGCGATTCTACAAGAGAGATGATCTGACAAATTACACCCCACTTCTGCCGCTTCACCAATAGCGGGCGCAGCAACCGACTGGTTTATCTCCAGGAGAATGCGTGCAGACTCAATTGCGCCTGCGGCGACAACCACATGCTTAGCGTTAACCGAAACAGTATTTCCATTATCCGAGATTGCTCCCACCTTATTCACCTTAGAGTGTCCGATGATCGAAGTGCCAACACGCCAAGAGTTACTGACTGCATTAAGGAATATTTGGATATTTTTTGAACCTATACTTCGCTTTTTGAGCAGATAGGATAAATTTCGATTCTTAAATGGCAGAGATTGGGCGACTAGTGTATCTAAACCCTGTGTCTTCAGTGAATCGACAAGTCGATCCAATTTATCTTTTGGAAGGTGATCGAAATCACTCTCATAACTAAAACCCAAGTTGGAGAGTACCACATTGGTACGTTCTTCCACCTTGGACACAATCAGCCGCCAAGGATCAAACTCATCAGATTCGCAACTGCGAACATCATGCCTTGAATGAGGTACTAGCAAACCACCCCAGCGCGATGTCGAGCCACCGAGACCAAAGGCACGGCCCAACGTTGCCCCAGGATAAACATCCCTTGAAAAAAAGGGCTCTATGCCAAGCGCGGCAGCATCTTTACTTACCATTCCACCAGCCTCAAGGATCACTACCGATTGACCCTTGGCTGCTAACCGGGTAGCGAGGTATAGGCCAGCAGCACCCGCACCAATGATACAGACGTCACAAACAGCATCAGCGCTGGAAGACAGCAAGTCGTGCTGCATCATAACGACTCCAATTGAAATTTTTTCGACAGCATTGTTATTCGCTCCAATCGCCGTGTTGAGAATAAAACTGATCCAGTTCGGTTTCTTTGCAAAGCCTGCATTAACAAATTGCCCTTAGTATGGTAATCAGAGCCATCCTTTAAAGATGATAAATAGCCATAAGTAATCTGAAAATCTCTATTATACTTTAAGACAGTATCTGCCTCGCGTTGGTTAAAGCTATCTTTGATCTGCAACACTGTCGCTATGGGATGCTTCTTTTTCAACCAGTTCTCCATTGGTCCAGAGTGACCAGCAAGCCCAAAATTACGGACCTTCCCCTTGCTTTTTTGCGCCTCCAACCACAACAAAAATTCATCAGCATTCACGACCCCCGGATTAGGTTCATGTAAAAACAAGATATCAACATATTCTGTTTTAAGACGCTTCAAACTCAGTTCAAGACTTTTTTCTGCAGCCGAAACCGACCAATTCACAACAGGCATAGAAATCGCAGGAAATGCTTTACCAATTATTTTACGCGCCCATACAGTTAAGGTACCCGAAAACCGGGAGCCATTTGGGTATAGACCAACCTTGGTTGCAACGGTGAAAGCGTCACGATTACGCTTTTGTAAAATACCAAGTTCTTGTTCAGCTAACCCGTAGCCATAGTAAGGCGATGTATCAAAATGGGTAATCCCAATATCTAGTGCGCCCTGCAATAACGCTTGGCGAGCGCGACTTGAATAGAGGTGATGTAAGCTGGCAGTACCAAATGACAAGCGTGACACATCAAAATTCGTACCTGGTAGGCTAACTCTGTCAATCATTTGGTTTGAATGGCAAGTATATGAGAGCTATCAGGCCATGAGCAGGAAAAATCAGCCTTACCCAAAAGCGGTTCAATTTGCCGGGGCGCATGTGGCATGCCACGCGCCGTCAAAAGGTCAAAACGCCTTACCCTATTTTTCAAGCTAATCGTCAAACTATCAGCCCCCCCAACTCATTTTTCCACCTTACTTATTGATTAATTTAGCCGAATCCAATTAGGAACAGTCCCACCAGAGAGAATCCAATGGTAGGTTTGATCCATCATCCGACCAATACGCGACCAGGAAAATTCTTCAATCATCCAGTTTCGGCCATGCATCCCTTTCGAGGAAGAGGCTTCCGAGGAAAGTGACATCGTCTCCTCAAGGCAGGCTACCAGTGGATCCATACCAATATCAATCCACCATCCACATCCCTTCTTATCCAAACCTTCCCATGGAGCACCTTTGCTAACAATAGCCGGAGTACCTGCAGCAAGTGCCTCTGCAACTGTCACACCAAAGTTCTCAGAATACGACGGTAAAACATATAGGTCAGCATTGCGATAGGCATGAAGTTTCTCCATACCGAACAATTGTCCTACGAATTCAACCCTTCTCAATTTTAACCTAGAAGCCAGCGCTCTCATTTCATTTAAATAACCGGTTTGGCCGTAATAACCATAATCGGTGCCAACAATTTTCAACTTCCATTCAGGGAAGCGTGCTTGTACCGCGCCCCAAGCAGGCAGAAGCATGTCCAAACCTTTCACTGGATGGATGCGTCCCAAAAATAATAGTGTACGCGTTTCGCTCAATTGTCTTGGAACATGTTTTGGAATATCAATCCCATTCGGAATGATCGAAACGGGTTGCCTGAACCCCAAGCGACGGATGTCTTCATATTCGGATTCCGCTGTTGCATGAAAGCACATCGTTGCATTCAAAGCAGGACGTTGCAATATTGGCCAAAATATCCGTTTCATGGGTGAGCCTTGATGAAACGCCCACGTTGAGAAAGCTCCTCGGGGTGAAGTAACCAGGTTTGTAGCTGTATGTTTAGTCACCCTACCTGGATACGTTGAGTTCATTTGCCACATGCCGTGGTTGTGAATTAAATCCACTCTGCCCGATGCAACCTCATCGCAAAGCCATCGATATAAAACAGGTGACCTCCCCAACCTACCCGGCCCCAAACCTAAAGGAAACGGCTTCAAAAACGCAAGCGGCAAATCCATGGGTGCCCAATCCAACGTAGCCAAGGTGACCGCTTCCCCTTCTGTAATCAGTGATTCACAAAGGCGAACCACCGAATAGGAAGGCCCACTGGCTTCTTCGGTGATGGCGGGGACAACGTGAATTACTCGCATTCAAACGTCCTTTCCACAACCACTTTCGCCCACCGGCGTGCCCAAGGTGTTCCTGGCTTTGATAGTAAAGGTACATTCTCCCAGGCACTCCGATCTGTTGCATCAGAAAGCCACTGCGCCATCGGCAAGCTAAAACCAGTTTTAGGACGATTAATAATAGATTCAGGCAAAGGTTTCTCTGGAGAGCCTGCCAGCATTGCTTTGCCAGCACCATTTTTGAAGCCAGACACATACGGACCCAAGGTTTCCAGTAAAGTTGCATCAACCAAGGGTGTGCGCAATTCTAATGAATGTGCCATGCTAGCCCAATCACTGTCACGTATCAGTTGATTGGATAAATAATATGTCGACTCCAACAGGCCAATAGCTGAAGCACCATCTCTTGCATCTGCTCTTACCATACCCGGCGGCTTGCCACCAAGGCGTGCCAGTCCATCATGCGCCATATCCGTTCCCATCAGAGCAGGAAGCTCCTCGGGCAGAAATAGACTGCGCCCAAGATAGTATGAACCTTCCAGAGAATCTATAAACGTTGGTATAGCGGCCAATTTGGGCTTAGCGAGTTTCTTAGCAAGATAGGCACACAGGGTGGTCAACAATGCACGAGCACCAGGAAGAGCTGTAATCATCTTACCCACGATGGCCATACGCGGTATCTGCTTAAAAGAAGAATACCCACCAAAAAGCTCATCGCCACCTACACCCGACAGTACCACCTTATAGCCACGTTCAGCAGCTGCTTTACTAGCAAACCAGGTGTTAACACCGTCAATAGATGGCTGATCCATAGCCTTAAGAATATACGGAATATCCTGCTCAAATTCCCTGCGAGACACCCGACGTACAAAATGTGGCAAACCATAGTGCGCGGCAATAGCTTCAGACACAGGTACTTCATCATCAGCCTGACCAGTAAATTCATCGAAACCAATGGTAATACCCTCAACCTGTGCACCCAAACCTACAGTCTGGCCTGCCAACGTCGCCGAATCGATACCGCCTGATAAAAAAACACACACCGGTACATCCGCCACCAGGTGAGCACTCACAGAATCAGTCACCGCCTGCAGGACATGTTCCTGTAAATCCTGAGCAGATAATTGATTAGTTTGACCACGCCAGTGCTGACGAATATCGTGCCAGCAAATTGGTAAATCAGCCTCACCCTCGCTCACTCTCATCCAGTGCCCTGCGGGTAGTGCAAGTACATCACGAAAAAGTGTCCACGGCTCTGGCACACTACCCCAAAGATAGAAACCCGCCAACCCAGCAGCCTCTGGTTCCTTTTCAACCAGCCCAGAAACCAGCAATGCCTTAACGGTAGAAGCAAACAGCAAGCCGTTCTGCGTGCGAGTATAATAGAGAGGTTTAATGCCGTAAGGATCGCGAGCCAGAAACAGTTCATCGCTTTGTGAATCCCAAATGCCGAAGGCAAACATACCCCGCAATCGAGGCAACATAGACTCACCATCACGTGCGAACAATGCGAGTAGAACTTCTGTGTCAGATGTGGTGCGAAAAACCACGCCCTCCGCTTCTAATTCACTGCGTAGTTCTCTAAAATTATAAATTTCGCCATTGAATACAATGGTGTAGCGGCCATCAATGGACGCCATCGGCTGGTTAGCACGAGCATCAAGATCAAGAATAGCTAGACGACGATGTCCCAATACAACACCCTCACCAGCCCACAGACCTTCTGCATCTGGACCACGTGGTTGCATGTGGTCAACCATTCTCCGAGTAACTTCAAGTGCTTGTGCTTCAGACGCACTCTGTGCTGAAAGATAACCGGCTATTCCACACATTATCGACGTGACCTCTTTAATGAAATATATTATGCGACAACTAGAAGCGAAAAAATCTAATCAGGTTAAAAAAATATTGAATGCACTGTCAACATTGACCAATGCGATAGTATTACTGAGCCCACTGATTTCTTCAGAGATGATGTGAATGATCTGCCAGAAGCTCTTCTTCATCGAAGGATAATCCTAATTCGCGCGTAGCAAAAAGCCGTGAGTATCAAAATCAGTGGAAAGTCACGAAAAAACGAGACCATTACTCCGTTAAAAGCACCCTCGGCAATCATGACCGTTGATGAAAGCATGCCCATAAAAACGATGGCACCAGCGTCTGATTTCCAAGGATGCGTAAAAAAGAAAATTACTCGTTGCATAAAACCAATAAAAAATAAACTTCCAAAAACAACTATCACTCCACCAGCGAAATACAGATAAGTAAATAACCCCATAGCAGTTGCACCATTATGACCATAACCCATCACTGTCCGTGTATACCACACTCCAATATCCCAAACCGGCTTGCTCTCCCAGAGAAATCGTGGAATCCAGGCATAGAAGGGTGCATAAATAATTGTATCGAGAAACTCTGGACTACCTTCAGGCAGGTTTTCATTGTCATCAGCATACTGAATTCCCACCGCGCCAGTGTAAGTGAGATTTGCTCTGGCCATGATACTCACTAATAGTGAAGCTTGTTCTTTCGTAGCCGTCTTACTAGCCGCATACAATGCTGCCGGTGTGGTGCCCGATAAGGTTTTCGCAATGTTCGTCAAGGACGTACTGTTGAATTCAACCCCTAATTTTTCTTCCTCAGTTTTCGCGTACCTGAAGGGTTCAATGACCGCGAAGGCAATCACTAGCGAAAGGGGAATTGCAATCAGAAAATAGCGCGAAAGACGGCCTGTTCGCATATATTGACATAGCAGGACGATGATAAATGGCATTACCACCGCAGTTTTGAATCCTAATAAAAAACCGAATATAAGCTCGATGATAAATATTCCAAAAAACCAGATTATGGCTCCTCGACTGCGGTTTGGGGAATAATACTGAAAAGCGGCGACCACTAAGGACAATGTACCCAACAATGACCCTAGGTAGAGATATTGAGTGTAGGAAGCAGCCTCAAGCAGTCGCTCATAACTACTGGAATAACCGAAAACCCCGAGCCGAACCTGAGTAAGGCGGCTTATGAGACTGATCAACACCAATACCGGCAACACCCAAGATTTCGGCTCTCTACCGAATTTGAAATACCTGCTGCGAAACCTAACCAGCGACCCCCAGAACGTAACTCTTGCAGCAATGGGTGACCAATATCCAAGCCACATTGCCAATGCGCCGATCATGACCAGAAACATCAACTTATTCATTGAGGGTGTCACTTCCGGCAACAACCCGGTTATACGAATCAAATCTGCTGGTAAGAAATACAGCAAATTCGTTATGCCGAAATATAAAATAAATGTCATTAGCGAGCACAACACAGCAGGATTAATCAACCACCGCGTGGGATGCAAACGACGAACCCGACTGATTTCTATAGCCAAATAAATCAGCAACAACGTCGTCAGCCAAACGAAAGATGACCTTAGCTCAATGAAATCACCTATTGAGAGTAGATAGATGAAAATAGCGGCAAGCCCGCTGATAAGAGCGGTCTGCAGTCCAGGGAAAGCTTCTGTTTGCTGCATTTCCAACTTCAATTGCTGCTCCGCGGCATTGGGAAACCGTTAGCTCGCTGCGCCAACGAATCCAGTAATAGCGACAAACGCAGGTGGTAGGTATGCTCTGCATGGGCGCGTCTTTTCCCGGCATTTGCTATTTCCAGGCGTTCTTGAGGATGATTCAACCAGTAATCTACTTTGTCTCGAAGATCATCCATGTTCCGAAAGCTAACGATCTCTTTGCCATCTTCAAAAAGCTGATCCAACCCCGACCTCCAATCAATCATTTGAAAGGCGCCAATACCGGCGGCTTCGAATGCACGTACATTCAGCCCCCAGATTTCTCCAAAGTGCAGGTTATTCACCACAATCTT
>MDSV01236257.1_pt1 | contig 21231 bp, 22 predicted proteins | sample 810851 | NCBI WGS metagenome assembly MDSV01 (sample SAMN05326640, study PRJNA326480) | marine metagenome | isolation source: seawater | place: Atlantic Ocean: North East | collected 2012 | reverse complement strand
TATTGATGCAGGGAATAAGGCGGGCTGCAAAACAATTTTTATTGAAAAAAATTATAACGAAAACTTAAATTCTAAGCCAGATTTTAAAGTAAAAAAAATATTTCAAATTTTAAAATATATAAAATAAAAAAATGAATATAAGAAAATTAAAACAAGGAGATGAAAAACAAATTTTAAAACTTGACAGATTGGTAGAGACCCATCCGTGGAATAGAAGAAATATAAAGAATTGGTTTTGGAAATATAAAGGTAATAATCCTTTTGGTAAGGCCATAATATGGGTGGCTGAAGAAAAAAAAGAAATTGTTGCTACATTTTCTATAATTCCACTTAATTATAAAATAAATGGAGAGACTGTTAAGGGATCTTGCTCAATTGCCATGATTGTTCATCCTAGCTACCAAAACAAAGGTTTAATAAAGTTTGTTGCCGATAAGCTTTTTGAAGATGCAAAATTAAACAAAATTAAATTTATATATGGTTATCCAAACGAAAATGCCTATCAAATACATAAAAATTTTTTTTCATATGAAGATATTTCATTACAAAAAATGTTTTATAAAAAGATTAAAAAGAAAAATAATTTTACTTCAAATATAGATAGTTTTGATTTTATCGAAATCAATAAGTTTCCAAAAAATATCAATGAGTTTTTGTCTCAAGCCGGCAAACAATACAAGGTTTACCTTCAAAGAAATTTAAAATTTTTGAATTGGAGATATTTTGAGAGACCAGATTATAAATATAAGGTTTTTGTAGTAAAAAATAATAAAAAATTACTTGGCTATTTTGTCTTAAAAATTTATAGAGAGGATAAAATAATAAGAGGACATATTATTGATTGTTTTTACGACAAGAGATCCAATATTTTTGGTGAAATTGTTAATTTTTGTGAGAAATATTTTATAAAAAAAAAATGTAATGAGATGACTATGTGGTTACAAGGAGACGATAAAGCAAATAAAATTCTTAAAAGAATGCATTTTTCAATTTTAAGCAAAAGACCAATGATTTGTAAATTTCTTGATTTTGATAAAAGTAAAAAAAAATATCTAAACAATAAATATTGGTATTTTACAATGGGTGATACTTTAGAAATTTATTAGATGAAATTAAAAATTGATCATATTGGTTACGTTGTTAAAAATATTAAAGAAACAAAAGAATATTTTAAAAAGATTTATAAATTTAAAGGTTTGACTAATTACATCTATGAAAAAGCGCATGGAGTAAATATTACTTTTATTGATTTGGGTAACAAGTCGACACCTGCTCTTGAATTAATTGAGCCAACTAGTAAAAAATCTAAAGTATATAATTTTTTACATCAAAAAGGTGGTGGCATGCATCATCTAGCGTATGAAGTAGATAATTTAGAAAAAGCGATTAAATATTTTATCAAAAATGATTTTTTACAAATTAGCCCAGTGGTTCCAGGTGCTGGTCACAATTTAACAAAAACATGTTGGTTGTTAGGTAAAAAAAAAGAACTCATTGAATTATTAGAAAAACAAAAACAAAAAAAATCAATTTCAAGATTTACCAAAAGAATCTAAAAAATGTCAAAAAATATAAATAAGATAATAAAGTCTTGTTTAAAAAAAAATAATTTTGGATCAATAATTGATTTAATTTCTCATAATTATCCAAATAAAATTTTTATTGTATTTGAACAGAAAAAAATCTCTTTTAAAAATTTAAATATTAAAATAAATCAAACTTGTAACTATTTAAATTCACTAAATTTGAAAAAAGGAGATGTATTGTCATTATATTTGCAAAATTCAATTGAATTTATAATTCTATATTTTGCATGCATTAGAGGTGGATTAATTGTAAGCCCAATCCCCTATGGAGTAAGTGATAAACAAATTGATTATTATTTAGAATTATCGAAATCAAAAATTGTCATCTCAGATAAAAAAATTAATAAAATAAAAAAAAAAATATAATAGTTGAAAATTATAATCAATTTTTGGTTAAAATAAATACTTTTGACACTACTTTTTCTCCTCCTAAAATTTTAGGTAAAAATATTTGTGTTTATTACTTTTCTTCAGGAACAACTGCTAATCCAAAGTTAATCAAATATTCAAATCAAGCGATGATTTCTTGTCAAAAAATTTTATTTAAATCAAAATTTTTAAAACCTTTTTCAATACACATGTGTATTTTACCTTTAGGACATACAGCATCTTTAAGATATACAATTAAAAATGCTATAATTGGAGTTGGTAAGATATATCTTTATAAAAATTTTTGGTCTATTAAAAAAACGTTTTGGAAAAAAATTATTAAAAATAAGATTAATTTTATAGGAGTAGTTCCAACAATACTTAAAACTATTTTTACATTATATAAAATACGAAAAAATACGATTAAATCCTTAAATTTTTTTGGTTGTGGATCTTCAATTCTTACCGAAGATTTACAAAAAAATTTTGAAAAAAAATTTAAATCTACTATTCGAAACATTTATGGTATGTCGGAAATAGGTGTTGCTACTGTCGATGACACAAAAAAATATAATATTTATGGCACTATAGGTAAACCTCTTAAAGGAGTAAAAATAAAATTAATTAATAAAAATAATAAATTTATTAAAAAAGAAAATTTAGAAGGTGAAATTTGTGTAAAAACTCCAGCAATATTTTCAGGTTACAAAGGTTTAAAAAAAAATACTTGTAAATTTACTGTTAAAAACAGATATTTCAAAACTGGTGATTTGGCAATTTACCAAAATTCTAATTTAAAATTTGTTGATAGATCAAAAGATATTATAATTAAGGGTGGAGTAAATATTGCTCCACAAGAGATAGATGAGTGTTTGCAAAAAAATGGTAATGTTTATCAATCAGCAACAATCGGAGTAAATGATGAGTTTTATGGTGAAGATATTAAAAGTTTTGTAATTCTTAAAAAAAATAAAAATATAAGGGAATTAAGTTTAATAAAATATTGTATCAAAAATCTTGGTAAAATGAGATCTCCATCAAAAATAGAATTTGTTAAAGATTTACCAAAAACATCATCAGGAAAAATTTTAAAAAGGTTGTTAAAAAATTGAAAAAAAAAAATATTAATTTTTGGTGCAGGGGCAATAGGAAGAGGTTTTTTAGCTCCCTTATTTTTTGAAAATGGTTATGAAATTTCATTTGTGGATAATAATAAAATTCTTGTAGGTAAGTTAAAAAAAAGAGAATTTTATACTGTGACAGAAACTGGCATTAAAGATTACAAATACAAAAAAATCAGAATTAGCGAGGCATTTCATATTAATGAGAAAATCAAGACTGAAAAATATGATATTGTTTTTTGTTGTGTAGGTCCAAACGAAAGTAGACTTATTGCAAAAAAATTTAAAAAAGCAAAAGTTGTTATATCTTGTGAAAATGACTATTTTTCTCCGTATTATTTAAAAAAAATTTCAAAAAATAAAAAAATATATTTTGGAATACCAGATGTAATTACTTCAAATACTGCACCAAAAAAATTACTTAAAATAGATGATTTAACTACTGTTACCGAAAAGGGAATACTAGTTTTAGAAAAGGGTAAATATAAATTGACACAAAAAATTTGTCAGCTAGATAGAAAAAAGTTAGATATTCACTGGAGAGCAAAATTATTTATACATAATGCTCCGCATGCAATATTGGCATATCTAGGTTTTTTAAAAAAATATAAATATATACATGAGGCAATGAACGATAAAAAAATTCGTAGAATTGTAATAGGATCAATGAATGAAATCACTGAAGGACTTATAAAAGCAAAGTATGTTCCAAAATATTTTGCTGAAAGATATAAAAAAAAAGAAATATTAAGATTTGAAAATCAATTATTATTTGATCCTATTTCTAGAGTAGCTAGAGAACCAATAAGAAAACTTGGAAAAGAAAATAGAATAGTATTATCTTTACGTCTTGCTCAAAGAAATAAATATCCTCCAAAAAATATTGCTATTGGGGTTAAAGCAGCATTAAATTATTATGATAATAGCGATAATGAATCTGTTAGCTTACAAAAATTAAGAAAAAAAAATCCAGATTCATTTGTTCTTGAACAAATATGTGGTATAGAACAAACTGATCCTTTAAATGATTTTTGTTTGAGTCAAAAAATTAAACTTTAATTTATATGAAAAAAAATTGCTTATTTTGTGGGAAAAAAAATTTTAAATTATTTTATAAAATAAAATCATTTCCTATATATTTTGGTGCAATTCCAAAAGATGATTTTAATAAGATAAAAAAATTTCCCTTAGAAATTTCATATTGTAAAAACTGTCTTTTAGTTCAACAAACTAGAAAAATTTCTGAGAAAGTAATGAATAAAGTTTACACTTCAAAATATTATAATTGCCCATCCCCTAAAAAAAGTGGATTGGGGGATAGGGAAATTCAAAAATTTTGGAATTTTTTTAAATCCATAAAGCAGAAAAAAGGAAAAATTTTAGAAATAGCTTCTTTTGATGGATATCTTTTAGGAATGATGAAAAAAATTGGTTGGGATACTTACGGTTGTGATCCATCTTCTGCATCTAAAGTAGCAAAAAAAAAATTTGGAGATAAAATAAAAACCACTTTTTATAAGGCAGGGCTATACAAAAAAAAATTTTTTGACGTTATAGTTTTTAGAAATTTATTAGAACATATGTATGATATAGAAAAATTTTTAAAAGATGTCAGTTTTTCATTAAAAAATGATGGGCATGTATTTATTGATGTCCCAAATATAAAAGCAATTGTTAAATCTGGAAGTTTTGGAGTTTTTTTTCATCAACATATTTCTTATTTTAGTAGATCAACTATTAAGAATGTTTTAGAAAAAAATGGATTTAAGGTAAAAAAAATATTTGAGGGTAATCCAAATCTTTTTGCATATGCGCAAAAAAAAAAACTTTTTAAAGCAAAGACCTTATAAAAAAAATGATTTAATTTTTTTAAATAGAAATATTAAAAAATCAGAGAAAATTAAGGACAAAATTCTCAAAATTTTTAAAGAAAAAAAAACACAAAAAATAGTGTTATTTGGAATGAGTGCTTTAGCAACTTCTATTATAAATTTTTTACCTAAAAATTTGAAAAAAAAGATAATACTTTTATGCGATAATGATAAACTTAAACATTCAAAATTATTGAGTGGCATTAATAAAAAGATTTATCATCCAAAAAAATTAAAGACCATATCCTTTGATAAGGTTATAATTTGTTCATATTTTTTTAAGGATGAAATTGCAAACTCTCTAAAAAAATATGTAAAAGATAAAAAACAACTAATATTTATATAAAAATGTTAGAACAAAAAATATTAGATATTGTTAAAAAAAAATTTAAAGTTAAAAATCCAAAATTAAAAGACTCACCAAAAAATATAAAAAAATGGGATTCATTGGGACATTTAGAATTGATACAAGCTGTAAACAAAAATTTAAAAATTCATATATCATTTGAAGATACTATTAAAATTGAAAATATTTCTGATCTTTTAAAAATTTGTAAAAAATATAAAAAATGAAAAAATTTCTAAAAATAGAAAATAAAAAAATTGGTGATGATTTTCCAGTATTCACAATTGCTGAAATTGGATCAAATCATAATCGCTCAAAAAAAACTGTATATAAGTTAATTGATGCTTCTTCTAAAGCAGGTTTTAACTCAGTAAAATTTCAAATTTATGATGCAGAGGAAGCATTTTCAAAAAAAGAAACAACCAAAGATGTTAAACTTAATCATATTTATGGAAACAAACCATGGTGGAAAATAGCAAAAAATAAAATCTTAATGCCCCGTGATTGGTTTGGAGAAATGTTTTCTTACGTAAGAAAGAAAAAAATGATACCTTTATGTGCAATTCATAGAGTTGAAGATTTAATTTTTTTAAAAAAATTTGGTTTGTCAGCTATTAAAATAGCATCTATTGATCTGAATTACTTTCAGCTTCATGAAAAATTAATTAAATTTAAAATGCCAACTTTAATCTCTACAGGGATGGGCACAATTAAGGAAATATCCAATATAGTAAAGTTTTATAAAAAAAATAATCATAATAAGATTATTCTTCTACATTGTAATTCTGTATATCCTCCAGATTATAAAAATGTAAATTTAAGAAATATTAAATTTTTTAATAATAAATATAAGTTAATTTCTGGTTATTCCGATCATACTAGTGATAATTATACAGCTTATGCATCAGTTGTTATGGGTGCCAAAGTAGTAGAAAAACACATTACTTTGAATAAAAAATATAAAGGACCGGACCATCCTTTTGCAATAGAACCATCTGAAATGATTAGTTTAATTGATGGTATAAAAAAAATTAATTTAAGTTTGGGAAGTTATGAGAGAAAATTGAGTAGTATTGAATACGGTAATAGAAAAATGATACGAAGAAGTATAGTTGCAAAAAGAAATATAGAGAAAAATTCAATTATTCAGGAAAATGATATTAAATTTGCTAGACCAGGAATTGGAATTCCAACATATTTTGCAAACAAAGTTATTGGTAAAAAAGCAATTAGATCTATTTCAGCAGAGAGCTTAATTAATTTTTCAATGATTAAAAAAAAATAAATGTATAAAACTGAGGCTGCAATTTATAAAAACAAAGGATCTAAGATTATTTTAGATGAGATAAGTTTTACTAACCCTGGGCCTGATGAAGTTATCGTTAAAAATATATATTCAGGATTGTGTGGATCAATTCTTACAAACTTATCACGTCAGCCAAGTAACCCAGAACTCCTAGGACATGAAGGTACAGGGATAATTATTGACAAAGGGAAAAAAGTAAAACACGTTAAAATTGGTGATACTGTTTTAATAAGCTGGATGCCTTATCATAAAAATGAGAAAAATGAATTTTTAAAATATACAAATTTTTATTATAATAAAAAAAAATATAAAACTCTCTTATATACACTTTCTAAAAAATCAAAACTTAACTCTCAATTTGTATCAAAACTTCCAAAAAATATTGATTTAAATCATTCATCTATAATTGGGTGTGCGGTAATATCAGGATATTTACCTCTAATTAAAAATAAAAATATTACAAAAAACTCAAAGATAGCCATTTATGGTATGGGCGGCCTCGGATTATTAGCTGTTAATGCTGCTAAAAAAATAGGATTAAAGGATATATGTTCTATTGATATAAATAAAAAAAAATTAGATTTTTCAAAAAAGTTTGGTTCAAAATATTTAGTTAATTATAACGATAAAATTTTTGAAAAAAAAATAAACAATATTACTAAAAAAAAGGGTTTTGATTTCATTTATGATTTTGTCGGAAAAAAAGAGATACAAGAAAATGCGATTAATAATCTCAAAAAATGTGTTCCCGGTTATAGTAGAGGAGGAACATTAGGTATAGTTGGATTTCATTACGATAATTTGAATATATCAGCCAGGCAGATTTTGATGAGTGAAATTACTTTACAAGGCTTAAGAGGTGGAAGTGCAATAATGAAAGAAGATCTTGAAAAAATTTATAAAGATATAAGAAATAAGAAATTAAAAATTGATAAAATTATTACCGAAACTTTTAATTTGAGAGAAATTAATAAAGCAATTTCTAAACTTAAAAGCGGTAAGATTTTAGGGAGAGCATCAGTAAAAATATGATCTTAAAAAAAAATAATCTTATATTTAAAAAAAATAAGAAGTTTGTCTCTAGCCAGTCTACATTTAGTAAAATTCTTGAAGATAATGCATATAAAAAAATTCCATTTGCTTTGAGTAAAGGAAAAAATGCTTATGTATATGATTACGATAATAATAAATATATTGATACAATTATGTCTTTAGGTGCAGTTATATTGGGGCACTCTAATAGCAAGGTCAATCAACAGGTTATAAAACAAATTAAAAAGGGTTCAACTTTAAGTCTCACAACTAGATTAGAGGGTGATTTAGCAGAAATTTTAGTTGATACTATTCCATCTGCTGAGTCTGTTCGATTTGGAAAACATGGAAATGATGCGACAACTGCAGCTGTTAGATTAGCACGTCATTACACTAACAAAGATCATATATTGTTTTGCGGATATCATGGGTGGCAAGATTGGTATATTAGCAAAACCAGTATGAATGGGGGTATACCAAACATTATATCAAAATACTCTCATAGATTTATTTACAACGATATAGAAAGCTTAAATAATTTATTTGAAAAATTTAAAAATAAAGTTGCATGTGTAATTATGGAGCCAATTTCTAAAGAGGAACCAATATGTAAAAAAATTTGTTCATTCTGTAAACCTAAAAAAAAATGTTTAGGTTTTTTAAAACAAGTAAAAAAACTAACTCATAAAAATAATGCGTTACTGATATTTGATGAAGTTGTTACTGGTTTTAGAATTAGTAACGGAGGGTATCAAAAAGTATGCAAAGTTACACCTGATTTATCTTGTTTTTCAAAAGCAATGGGAAATGGTTTTCCAATATCAGCATTAGTTGGGAAAAAAGAATTTATGAAAAAATCCAATGAAATCTTTTATTCTTTAACTTTTGGAAGTGATCCAATATCGATGGCTGCTTCAATTGAAACAATCAAAATTTTAAAAAATGAAAATGTGCTAAGTAAAATTAATTCAAATGGTAATTATTTTTTAAAAAAATTTAAATCGTTAATAAATAAAAATAATTTAGCAAATATAATTAATATAACTGGATTCTCTTATAAAAATATTATTTTAATTTCTGATTCGGAATTTTATTCAGCTATTTATATAAGAAATTATTTGCTGCAACTTTTAGCAGAAGCTCAAATTTTAACTTTAGGCTTTAATATTTTTTCATATTCTCATAACAAGAAAATTATGGATGAACTTTTAAATTCATATGATGAAGCAATGTATAAACTTAACATTTCATTAAATAAAAGAAATCTTAAAGAAAAATTACTTTTTAGTAAGCCAATTAAATCAGCAAAGGATTTATAATATGAAAAATTTTTTTAGATGTAAAACTTGTCTTTTTCCGAGTACAAAACCAGATTTACATTTTGATGATAAAGGTGAGTGTATGGCATGTAAATACACGAAATATTATAATAATGTTGATTGGGAGAAAAGAAAAAATGATTTTTTCCAATTAGTTGAAAAATTTAAAAAAGATAATCAAGGTTCTTATTATGATTGTACTATTGCTGTTAGTGGAGGAAAAGACAGTACATATCAAACACATCTAATCAAAGAAGCAGGCTTAAAACCTTTGTTATTGAACTTTGAGCCTTCCCATCCAACTGGAATTGGAAAAAAGAATTTACAAAATTTGGTAGATACATTTGGATTTGATTTAATTGAATTAAAAAAATCTCCTGTTTACAGAAAATTAGCAAGAATATGTTTTGATGTAGTTGGAGACCATGAATGGCCAAATCATGTGGGAATATATTGTTGGCCAATTCAAATGGCAAATAAGCTTGATATACCAATAACTTTTTATGGTGAACCTAGGGGAGTTATAGGGTTAGGTCGATGGGAAACATTTGTGGAAACTGGTGTGGAAGAAATCAAGAGAGATGATGTTGAACAATATATTGGAATGAATGGATATAGACTTTCAGATATAATTCAGTTTGATAAATCGATCAAAAAAAATGATGTTGTACCATATACCTATCCCAATGATTTAAAATTTGACATTAAAGGGTATGATTTAGGCCATTTTTTTAAATGGGATTTTAAAAAAAATGTTGAGATAGTAAAAAAATTTGGCTGGAGTGAATTAGATAGAAACGTTGAGGGGACATTTATAAATTATGAGGATTTAGATTGTGGTTTTATGCCAATTCATCAATATTTTAAATTTATAAAGTACGGATATAGTAGAGCAACTGATCACGCATGTTATGAAATAAGACAGGGTAGAATGACTCACAGTCAAGCTAAAGATCTTATTATTGAATATGAAGGTAAAGTGCCGAGAAGATATTTTAAAGAATTTTTAGAGTTTCTAGATATAAATGAAAAACATTTTTTTTCAACTGTCGATAGATTTACAAATCCACTTCTTTTTAAAAAAGATAACAAGAGTTTATATTTAAGAGATAAGGATCAAAATTTGATACTCGAAGATATTTGGTATGACAGTTTTAATTTATGAAAAAAAAAGTAGCAATTATTGATTATGGCATAAATAACATACATTCATTTGAAAAAGCATTTAAAAAAATAAATGTTGAGACAGAGATAATCAAAAATTATAAAGATTTAAAAAATTTCAAATATATAGTTCTTCCAGGAGTAGGATCCTTTGATTCAGGTGTAAAAAATTTGACTGAAAAAGGGTTATTTGATGAGGTAATCAAATTATCACGCAGAGGCCATTTCATTCTCGGGATTTGTTTGGGTATGCAATTGTTATTTCAAAAAAGTGAAGAAAGTAAAAAAAATCTTTTTGGTTTATCACTTTTAAAAGGTAATTCGCAAAAATTAAAATTAAATCAAAAAAATAGTAATATTAAAATTCCACATGTTGGTTGGAATACAATAAATATTAAAAATAGTAAAAAAATTCTTCAACAAATTGACGATTTATCAATTTTCTATTTTATTCACTCATTTTATGTAAATCCAAGTGATAAAAATATTGTAAGTGCGACTTGTAATCATGGATTAGAGTTTCCAGTTGTTTTGGAAAACCAAAATATTATTGGTATTCAATTCCATCCAGAAAAATGTCAAACAAATGGTCTTAAGATATTGAAAAATTTTGTTAATTTGAATTAAATTTTAAATGGGAAATTCTATATCAAATTTAAAAAAAAGAATTATTCCTATAATTCTTGTAAAAGATTATCAGGTTGTAAAAAGTAGAAAGTTTGGTGATTACAGGGTTTTTGGAAATTTAGAACAAACAATTAATGTTTTTAATAATAGAAATGTTGATGAAATAATTATTTTAGATATTGATGCTTCAAAAAAAAAACAAAGTATTAACCTTGAAATTTTGAATATATTATCAAAAAATAATATTATGCCACTTTCATACGGTGGAGGAATAAGTTCTATTGAAGATATTGAACTCTGTCTAAAACATGGTTGTGATAAAATTGTATTAAATACAAAAGCGCTTCAAAATATTGAATTTGTAAAAAAAGCCTCTGATATTTTTGGAAGTCAGTGCATAACTTGTAGCATTGATTATAAAGTTACAAATAATGATTTAAAAATTTTTTCACATAGTGGTTTAAATACTGATCGAATAGAATTTTTAAATTATATTGAATTATTGATTGAAAATGGTGCTGGAGAATTAATTTTTACTTCTGTTGATAGAGAGGGAGAAATGAAGGGTTTTGATGAAAATATTTTTAATATAGTCGTCAAAAATTTAGATGTTCCTTTTTTGATTAATGGAGGGTGTGGTGAACCAAAAGATATTTTAAATGTTTTCAAAAAGAGCAAAATAGTGGATGCAGTTTGTGCATCTAGTATTTTTTTTTATAGTCAATATGGATATTCAGACATAAAAAATTTTTTATTTGAAAATCATATTAATGTCAGAAAAGAATAAAATTCAATATTAATGAAAAGAATAATTTTTTTTGAAAACTTAGATTTTATATCTATTTTTTTTATAATTTTTTATAAATTATTCAATAGAAAAGTTTATTATAGAGAGACAAACCTTTTTTTTAAAAAAAAAAAACTAAACTTTTTTTAAAGAGTTTAAATATTATCTGGCTAAACTATCTAGATTTAGATTGTAAGTATTTTAATGAGTCATTTAAGATTAGAAGAAATCTCGAAGAAAATTTTATAAAACGTGAGGTTAAAGATAGTTTTTTTTTAAATAGTTTTTCAAAATTATATCAATTAAATGAAAAAGAATTAAAAAAATTCTATTTATGTTTAAGAGGTGAACTTGGTCAACAAGGAGAATTTATTTTTGATTCTTCTTCACTTAGTTTATTGAATTATTTTTTTGATAAAAATAAATTTATAATAACTTATTTCTCAAGAAGCTTGATTTCGTCCCTTCTTTTAAAAGAAAATGAATTGGAAAATATTAAAATAAATAATTTTCATTGTTTAATATTTTTAATTTTAAAGAATTTGAGGAGATTAATAAAATTTGTTTTTACGGTCTTATCTAATATCTTTAAAAGAAAGATTAGTTCAAAGAAATATAATAAAAATACTTTTAATAAAACATACAATTTTTCCGATTATAAAATTGCTTTTTTTCCACATAAAGGACTTAGGTATTCAAATGCATATAAAAATACTCACATATATGACTCTAATATTGATAGTAAACTGTATAAAGAAAAAATTTTTACATTCTTTTTTGAAAGCACTGATGAAGTAAGTAGTAGATTTTTAAAGATACACAATATACCAAATCATAATTTAAATTTAATTATTTCAAAAAAAAAAGCAATTAAGAAAACATTAAAATTTATAATCAAGAATATTTCATTTTCATTAGTTTTAAAAAACTTTTCTTTATCTAATTTTTTTCTTCTGAATTTTTATCTAAATTTTTTATTTACTTTTTTCAAATATGAGAACTTTTTAGAAAATTTTAAAAATTTAAAAGTTATTTATGCTTCATATGATGTTCTTTTCCCAAAAACTTTGATTTTTGCCTCTGAATTAAAGGGTATTATATCTGTTTCACATCAAGAGAGATCCTATCACTATAGTTATTTTAGTCCCTTGTTTTATAATAAGTACTTTGTCTCTGGATTATTTAAAAATGTATTAAAAAAATATGATTATTTAATTGATGATTATATTGATTTTGGAATGATACGATCAAATAAGATTTTTAGTGATAAACAAAATATCATAAAAAATGATATTAGTGATTTAATTAATAAAAAAAAGAGTAAAAAAATAGTTTTATGTATAGGTTTGATGGTGGTAGATGATCATGATGTTGGAATTTATGGTGAAGATGGAGTATCAAAAAAAAGTAATATTGATTATGTTGATACAATTTTAAAACTTTCAAAAGAATATTTATCTTGTCATTTTGTTTTAAGATTTAAAGATAAATATACAATAAGTTACTTGTCTAATAAAATTATTTCAGAGATTAATGATTCTCCTAATATTGAGATTAATAATAATTTTAAAAATACTAATATATATGAGATGGTTAAGATTTCTGATTTAATTATTGGAAAACAAACTTCGATAATGGAAGAAGCATTATCTGCTGGAAAAAAAATAATTTTTTATGATAATGAAAATCATTTTAATAGCATTGATTACGTTCTTAATACGACAGATATTTCAGTTAGAAACTATAATGAACTTAGTAAAAAATTAAAATTTTTATTATTAGAAAATGGGGATTACTCTCGAGACGATATCAAATTATTTGAAGATTATTTCTCATTAAACAAAAAAATAGATAGCTATAAAATTATAAAAAATTCAATTTTAGAAATATTGTGATATTAATTATTTGTTTTATAAAATTTTAATTTAAAAAATTATGATGAATTTAATATTAATTGGTGGAGGATCTCATTCAAATGCATGTATTGATGTCATTGAAACAAGCAATAAATTTAAGATTGAGTATATTGTTGAAAAAAGAATTACATTTAATAAAAAATACAAAATAATTGGTGAAAAAGAATTTTTAAAAAAAAAATATAAAAACAAAAATTTACACATTTCAGTTGGTCAAATGAAAACTGGTAGTTTAAGAGAAAAACTTTTTAAGTTTTATAAATTAAAAAGTTTTAAATTCCCAAAAATAATTTCTAAATACTCTTATATTTCTAAAAATTGTTTTATTGATAATGGTACTATTGTGCTTCATAAATCAGTTGTTAATAGGAATTCTTTTATAGGAAAAAATTGTATTATAAATACGGGTTCTATAATTGAGCATGACTGCATTATTGAAGATAATGTACATATAGCGCCTGGAGCAATAATACTTGGAAATGTTAAAATAAAAAAAAATTCTTTTATTGGAAGTGGTAGCATCATCAAACAAGGCAAGACGATCAATTCAAATTCAATAGTTCCAGCTGGAACCTACATAAAATAAATGAAATCAGATAAAATTAAAATTATTGCAGAAATTGGTGTTAACCATAATGGTAATATAAATACTGCAAAAAAATTGATTAAAATTGCAAAAAAATGTGGTGCCGATTATGCAAAATTTCAAATTTATGACACAAAATATATGATTACTGATTATGTAAAAAAAACAAAATATCAAAGTCAAAGTTTAGGTCTAAGCATTTCTCAAAAAAAAATGCTTGAGAAATATCAATTAACTATATCTCAAATTAAATCTTTATATTTTTATTGTAAAAAAATTGGAATTAAATTTTGCGCATCAATATTTGACGAAAAAAGTTTAGACATTTTGAAAAAATTAAGGATTGATTTTGTTAAGCTTCCTTCTTCAGAAATTACAAATTTTTTTTTAATAAAAAAATTAAGCAAAATTAAGGATGTACCTATTATATTTTCCACAGGTATGGCGAGTAATCTAGAAATTGATCAAACATATAAAATCTTAAAAAAAAATAGATCAATTGTAATTCCAATGTATTGTGTAAGTTCTTATCCAACAAAAATATCAGAAATCAATTTAAAAAAATTAATATTTTTGAAAAAAAAATATAAAAGGGTAGGAATTTCAGATCATACAAAAACAAATGAAACTTCAATTATCTCTATTAATTATGGAAGTAAGTTTATTGAAAAACATTTAACATTTAGCAATATTGCTAAAGGCCCAGATCATTTAGCAAGCCTAAATCCTAAAGATTTTAAAGATTTTGTGGACACTATAAGAAATACAGAAATTTTATTAGAGAATAGAAATATTAAAAATTATGAAAAAAGAAATATGAAATATGTTAGAAAATACTTAGTTGCAAAGACAAACATTCTTAAAGGAGATAAATTTACTGAAAAAAACATTACTTGTAAGAGATCAGGTGGTGGAATAAATCCATTTTATTTTAAGAAGATAAAAAATAAAACTTCTAAAAAAAATTTTAAAATCAATGAAATTATAGTTATATGAGAATTTGTGTATTTACAGGTTCAAGATCTGAATATAGTTTGCTTAAAAAATTAATAATATTTTTGAATAAAGATTCTTTTTTTCAATGCAAACTTGTAGTTTCAGGTTCCCATTTATCTAATTTATATGGCTTGAGCTATAAAGAAATATTAGATGATGGAATTAAGATTTTTTCAAAACAAAAAATAAACTTAAAAGATAGTTCTGCTTGGAGTGTATGTAATGCCTTTGCTTCAGTAAACAAAAAATTAAATTTTTTTTTTCAAAAAAATAAATTTGATTTATTAATTGTTTTAGGAGATAGATATGAGACTTTGGCAGCAAGTATTGCGGCTTATATTAATAGAATAAAAATTTGTCATATCCATGGTGGAGAGAAAACTTTAGACTCTTTAGATGATAATTTTCGACATGCTATTAGTAAATTTTCAAATTACCACTTTGTCTCTCATAAACTTAATAAGAAAAGATTGATACAATTAGGAGAAAATAAAAAAAATATTCATATTGTTGGAGGTTTGGGAGCAAACGTAATCAAAAATTTTAATTTTTATAAAAAAAATTTTTTGGAAAAAGAACTTAAATTTACTTTTCATAAAAAAACAATTTTAGTAAATTTTTATCCTGAAATTTCAAATACTCTTGAAACAAAAAAAAATTTAAAATCTATATTTGATACAATTAATTTTTTCCCAAAATTTCAATTTGTATTTACTCTTCCTTCTCATGATAAAGATATTGATTTTTTTGAAAAAAAAATATTAAATTTTTGTAGTAATAGAAAAAATTGTTTTATTTTTAAAAATTTAGGTCAAAAAAAATATCTATCATTAATGAAATATTCAGATTTAATTATTGGTAATTCATCAAGTGGTATTTTAGAAATGCCAAGTTTTTCAAAGTATTCATTAAATATAGGAAATAGACAATCAGGAAGAATTTTTTCAAAAAGTGTTATTCAATCATCAGCAAAAACTAAAGAGTTAAAAAAGAAAATTAAAAAATATGTTAATAAGAAGTCTAATTTTAAAAATGAATATTACAGAAATAATACATATAATTTGATTATTCAAAAATTAAAAAAAATTAAAATTAAGGAAAATTTAAAAGAGTTTGTTGATATTTGAAAATTAAAAAAAATTTATGCACAGATATTTAACAATTATTCCAGCCAGAAAAAATTCTAAAAGGCTTAAAAACAAAAATCTTAAGTTTTTTTTTAATAAACCTTTAATCAATTTTACCTTTAATATAGCAAAAAAAATTAAAAAATTTGATTATATTTTATTAAGTTCGAACGATGATAAAATAATAAGAATTGCAAAAAAAAATAAAATTCATGTACCTTTTAAAAGACCTGAAAATTTATCAAGAGACAAAACTGATCTAAACAAAGTAGTTATTCATGCATTACATTGGTATAAAACGAAATTTAAACAAAATCCTGAAAATATAGTAATTCTACAACCAACGTCACCATTAAGAGATTATGTTGAGTTTAACAAAATTATTTCTTTATATGAAAAAAAAAAATTTCAAAGTCTTTTAACAGTAAGTGAACCATTTCAAGATCCAAATGATTTATTTTATTTTAAAAAAAAAATAAAGAAAGCAATTAAAAAAGATATAAAAAATGTTTTTTTTTTAGATGGAGGTTTATATATGTGTAAATTTAGCTTTTTTAAAAAGTATGGAATTATTACTAATGAAAAAAGTAAAATTTACCAAATAAAAAAAAGTAATTCTTTTGATATCAATGATAATTTTGAGTTTGAACTTGCTGAGGCTTATTATTTATACAATAGATCTAAATTTAAGTTATAATCTGAGAGTATGATAAGAAATTACAAAAAAAATTTTGAAAAAAATGGGTTTATAATTATTAGAAATTTTTTTTCTAAAAAAACAATGGATTCTATAAATGAGAAGTTAGATAGTTTTATAAAAAAAGAGTCATCAAAAATTAGAAATAAGGATAAACTTACAAACTTTGTAGATAAGAAAGTATTAAATTCTTTTCACAAGATGGATAGTTTATCATATGTAAAAGATATAAAAAAAAATAAAGAATTAATTGGTATTATTGAAAACCTTTTTTCAGAAAAAATTGTAGATATGGGTTCAGAGTTATTTGCTAAGCCTTCGCGAAAAGGACTAGCTTCACCTTATCATCAAGATAATTTTTATTTTTGTCTTAATAATGCAAAAGCGGTAACTGTCTGGATTGCACTAGAAAAAGCAAATAAATCCAATGGTGGAGTTGAATATTTTGTTGGAAGTCATAAAGGCAAACTATTAAGTCATGTACCATCGTTTTCACCAGGTAGTTCACAAAAAGTAAAAAATTTAGACAATTTAAAGAAATATAAAAAAAAAATTCCTAATTTAGGTAAAGGTGATTGTATGATTCATCATTCGATGATTGTTCATGGAAGTGGTATAAATAAAAGTTCGAAAAGTCGAAAAGGTTTAACAGTCAGATTTAAAGCAAAATCATCTAGAATAGATAAGGTAAGACAAAAGACATATTGGAAATCCCTAAAAAAACAAGTTATTGAAAGAAAAAAAATTTAAAATTTATGCCAGGATTTGAACTAATTGATAGAAAAGAGCGCAATGCTATTAATGACATATTTAAAAAAAAAGATTTATTTTATAATGGAAAAAGAGTAACTAAATTTGAAAAAAAATTTTCAAATTATATTGGTACAAAATATGCTGTGGCAGTTTCTTCAGGAACTGCAGCAATTAAAACTGCTTTAATATCACTAGGAGTAAAAAAAGGAGATGAGGTTATAACTCAATCATTTACTTTTATAGCAACAGTTGAAGCAATCATGGATATTGGTGCCAAACCAGTAGTAGTAAATATTGATGATACTCTTAATATGTGTCCAATAGAATTATCTAAAAAAATAACAAAAAAAACTAAGGCAATAATACCTGTACATATGTTGGGGGTATCTGTGGAAGTAGATAAGATACTTAAAATAGCAAGGAAAAATAAAATACCAGTTATTGATGATAATTGTGAAGCATTAGGTGCTAAGTGGGGAAATAAAAAACTTGGTTATCATGCAGACATTTGCATCTGGAGTTTTGATAACGGTAAAACTATTACCACAGGAGAGGGTGGTATGATTACTACTAATAACAAAAAATATTACGATTTATGTAAAGAATATAAAGATCATGGTCACCAAAATAATCCAAAATTCCCAAGAGGGCTAGATACACATAGAATCTATGGTTTTAATTATAGAATAACTGAAATTCAGGCAGCACTTGGATTGTCACAATTAAAAAAACTGAGCTTAATAATTAAAAATAATAAAGATAATTATAAAATTATCTATAACAAAATATCAAAAATAAAAAAAATTAGTTTTAGAAAAATTCCAAGAAAATGTAATCCGTTGTTTGATTGTTTGATTTTTTATTTACCAAACAAGAATTTGGCAAATACTTTTGACAAAATGTTGAAAGCAAAAAAGATAAAAACTAAAAACTTACCAAGTGCAATTAATTGGCATTTTGCTAAACATTGGGATCATATTTTTAAAAATTTTGGATACAATAAAAAAAAATTAACTAAGAAATTTTCAAAATCTAGTTATTTTTTGGACAGAGCAATAGCTATTCCAATTTCTTCCATAAAAAATAAAGCAAAAACAAAATTAATAGCTAATCAGATTTTTAATATAGCGAATATTTTGAAATTAAATTAATTTAAACTATACAATAAAATGCTCAATTGGAAAAATTCAATACTATCTCAAAATGCTTCAATAAAATCTGCAATAAGGTCTCTCAATAGAAATGCATTACAAATAATTCTGGCAATAAATAATTCAAAACAATTTGTTGGAACTTTAACGGACGGGGATATAAGGAGAGAGCTAATTAAAAATTCTGACTTAAATAGATCTATTAAAAAAATTATAAATAAAAAACCTATTGTTGCTTTTAAATCAACAAGTGAAATGAAAATGAAAAATTTAATGATTCAAAATAATATAAAACAGCTTCCAATAATTTCAGAAAAAAATAAAAAAATTCTTGGCTTAAAAACTTGGGGTGAACAAAAATTTGAAAAAAGAATAAAAAATAAATTTTTTATAATGGCAGGAGGAAGAGGAAGAAGACTTATGCCTTATACAAAAAATTGTCCTAAACCGATGCTTAAATTGAGAGGCAAACCAATCCTGGAACATATCTTAACAAAAGCAAAAATAGAAGGTTTTCATAATTTTACTTTATCGATTAATTATTTAGGGAATAAAATAAAAAATTTTTTTAAAAATGGTTCTAATTGGGATGTTCAAATTAACTATATTAATGAAAAAACTCCATTGGGAACAGCGGGGTCATTATTTTTACTAAAACCTAGACCCAAAGAACCCTTTATAGTTTGTAATGCAGATATAGTCACAGATATTAAGTTTTCAGAGATTTTAAATTTTCATAAAATGAATAGAGCTGACATTACTTTGGCAGTTAAAATTTTTGAAATGAATAACCCCTATGGAGTAGTTAAATTGAATGGTAATAAGATAAGTGGGTTTAAAGAAAAACCAGTTTTTAAATCATATGTGAACGCTGGCGTTTATGTAATAAATCCATCAATATTTAATTATGTAAAATTAAATAAAAACCAATATTTAGATATTAATGAGTTAATTCTCAGACTAGTAAAAAAATCAAAAAGAATTTTAGCTTATCCAGCTTATGAGAAATGGCAAGATATAGGAAAAAAAAAGGATTATATTAAAGAAAAGAAAAAAAAATTAAATTCAATCTAGAATGCGGGTATTAATTATCGAGTTTGTTTGGCAGGTAAAAAAAATCATAAATGATAAAAAAATATCAAGTTTTGATTTAATAGTTTCATTAAATCCTGATGCAAGTTACCACCTTAAAAAACACTTTATTAATTTCCTTGAAAGTGATGAGATCATAAATGAAGATAAGATTTTAGATAGATATGAAGAGTTTACAAATAACTCAATTGAAATAAGCTCTATACTCGATAATCAGCTGCAAAAGACCGATCAAAGATTTAAAAATTTAAATTGGAAAATTTTTAATGGTTATCATTATTGTCTTAAACTAACATATGATCAATTAATCTATTATTCAGAAGTTCTCACGACTATAATTAATAATTATCAACCAAAAGAAATAGTATTAACAGAGGGGTCATTTATTAGATTTAATGATGAAAAATTAATTTCATCAGAAATTAGCATTTTAGAACATGTTTTAAAATCACATATGATTAGTAAGTTTAAACCCAAAATAACATTAATGGTTGATGAAGGAAATCAGATAAAAAAAGAAAATCAGAGTCTTAAAAAAAAAATTTTAAATCTTATTAATATTTTTAAATTCTTTATCAATGTTAATTTTAAAAAAATTGATTATTTATCAGTAAAATGCTTTGAAATTGACTATTTAAAAAAAAAGAGATCTAAATTTTCAGATTTATTTTTTAATTATAAAATAGAATTTAAAAAAAAGAGAAACAAATATTATTTGTTTGAAAAATTTTCAACAAGTTTATCAAAAAATATCAAATATCAAAATTTGTTAAAATATAAGGAATTTAATTTTAATAAAATTTTTGAAAAACTTATATTTTTAATTACTAAAGATTTTGAAATGATGTTAAATGAATATGAAAAGAAAAAGAAAATTATAAAAAAAATAAAACCAAAGATTATTATATTTGGATCGGCCAGCCCATTTTATTTGCCGAATATTGTTTTTAGAAAAATAGCAAAAGATTTAGAAATTCCATATTCTATTTGGGTTCATGGTGGTTATGGAGGTACCAAATCATTAACAGGTAATGATGTCTTAGATTTTAGATTATCTAAAAATCATTTTTCATATGGTGAACATTTTATAGATTATATGAATAATAATAAGTATGGTATTAATAGAATTAAAAGTTTTTATTGGAAAGATAAAATTAAAGTTTTTAAAATTGGCTCTCCTAAAATGGATTACCAATATAAATTTTTTAAAAAAACAACTATAGAAAACAAGAAAAAAAATATTATTTTTTTAACTGGTTCAGTTGTAAAAAGAAATCATTATTATTTTGGTGGATTAAGAAAAGATATAAAAAGTTCATTTTGGAAACTAAATTTAAAATTAGTAAACATTTTTAAAAAATTTCAAGAACAATATAATATTATTA
>MDSV01115400.1_pt1 | contig 21236 bp, 18 predicted proteins | sample 810851 | NCBI WGS metagenome assembly MDSV01 (sample SAMN05326640, study PRJNA326480) | marine metagenome | isolation source: seawater | place: Atlantic Ocean: North East | collected 2012 | reverse complement strand
TAAATGAACCATTGAGATCAAGAAAAGATGAAATAAATGATGGTAAAATTAGAGAAAAAATCCTAGAAAACTCTCCACAAAAAAATGAAGAATTTTTTGTTGTACCAAAGGTAATCGAATAATGTCAGAAATATCAAAAAAAAGCTTAACAGAAATTGTTTCATTAATAAAAAAGAAAGAAGTTAAATCTGAAGAAGTAACTCAATCTTATATTAAAAATATTAATAATGATAAAAAATTAAACACTTTTATCACTAAAAGTTCAGAGATAGCTTTAAAAAAAGCAAAAGATTTTGATAAGAATCCAAAATTAAATACACTTTTACCTGGTGTTCCTATTGCTGTTAAAGATCTTTTTTGCACCCAAGGAACCAAGACTACAGCAGGTAGCAAGATGTTAGAAAATTTTGTTCCTAATTATGAATCGACCGTAACAAATAATTTATGGAAAGAAGGTGCTTTTTTGTTAGGTAAATTAAATTGCGATGAGTATGCAATGGGTTCTTCTAACGAAACAAGTTATTTTGGGAATGTAATGAACCCAATTGCAAAAAATACTGTTCCTGGCGGATCGTCAGGAGGATCTGCTAGTGCATTGGCTGCTAATCTTACTCCAGCAACTATTGGTACAGACACAGGGGGATCAATAAGACAACCTGCTTCTTTTACTGGAACTGTTGGATTGAAACCTACTTATGGACTATGTTCTAGATGGGGCATAGTAGCTTTTGCTTCTTCTCTTGATCAAGCGGGTCCTATGACAAAAACAGTTGATGATTGTGCTCTAATGTTGGAAGCAATGGCAAGTTTTGATGAAAAAGATTCTACATCCATTAATAAAAAAAAAGAAAATTATTCAAAAAATTTAACTGAAAACATAAAAGGATTAAAAATTGGTATACCTAAAGAGTATAGAGTTGATGGCATGCCCAAAGAGATAGACAAGATTTGGGAAAATGGAAAAAAATTATTAAAAGATTCGGGAGTTGAAATTGTTGATATCTCTCTACCAAATACAAAATATGCTTTACCAACTTATTATATAGTTGCACCTGCTGAAGCATCTTCGAATTTGGCAAGATATGATGGAGTTAAATATGGTTTTAGATCAAAAAAAGGTAATAGTTTAATTGATATGTACGAAAATACTAGATCAGAGGGTTTTGGTGATGAAGTTAAAAGAAGAATTTTAATTGGAACATATGTTTTATCATCTGGATACTACGATGCATATTATCTTAAAGCCCAAAAAGTAAGAAAGTTAATAAAAGATGATTTTGATCAGTCATTTAAAAAAGTTGATGCCATCTTAACACCATCAACTCCAAGTTCTGCTTTTAAAATTGGAGAGAAAAAGAATGATCCAATATCAATGTATTTGAATGATATTTTTACTGTTCCTGTAAATTTAGCAGGTATACCTGCTATCTCAATACCCGCAGGAGCAGATAATAATAATTACCCTCTTGGTCTTCAATTAATAGGTAGACCTTTAGATGAGCAGAAACTTTTAAATATAGCTTTTGCAGTTGAAAAAAAGGTTAATTTTAAACAATCTTTAAATAGATGGTGGGAAAAATAATGAACAAAAAAAATGACAAATACCTTATAGATGGTAAAAAAGGAAAATGGGAAGTGATTATTGGTCTTGAGGTTCATGCTCAAGTTACATCCAGCTCAAAACTTTTTTCAGGCTCATCTACTAAATTTGGAGCCGAACCTAATACACAGGTAAGTCTTGTAGATTCTGCCTTTCCGGGAATGTTACCAGTTATTAATGAATTTTGTGTTCAGCAAGCAATTAAAACCGGCTTAGGTCTAAATGCTAAAATTAATTCATATTCCGTATTTGATAGAAAAAATTATTTTTATGCAGATCTTCCACAAGGTTATCAAATTTCCCAATATAAAAATCCTATAGTAGGCGAAGGTGAAATAACATTAGATTTACCAGAAGGTAGTAAAAAAGTTGGAATAGAAAGACTTCATTTAGAACAAGATGCTGGCAAAAGTATTCATGACCTAGATCCAAGCAACACATTTATTGATTTAAATAGATCTGGGGTAGCTCTTATGGAAATTGTGAGCAAACCAGATTTAAGATCGCCAGACGAAGTTAATGTATATGTAAAAAAGCTAAGATCAATTATGAGATATCTTGGTACTTGTGATGGCAATATGCAAGAAGGTTCTCTTAGAGCCGACGTTAATGTTTCCGTAAGAAAAGAGGGTGATACTAATTTAGGTACTAGATGTGAAATTAAGAATGTAAATTCAATAAAATTTATGCAAATGGCTATTGCTTATGAAGCAGAAAGGCAAGTAGAGGTGTTAGAATCTGGGAAAGCAATTAAACAAGAAACTAGATTATTTGATACTAAAAAAAATGAAACTAGATCAATGAGATCAAAAGAAGATGCTCATGATTATAGATATTTTCCAGATCCTGATTTATTACCATTAAACTTAGATAAAAGTTTAATAGAAAAAATTAAAAAAGAATTACCTGAACTTCCAGATCAAAAAAAAGAAAGATTTATTAATGAATATTTACTAACACCATATGAAGCTAATATTTTAGTATCTGAAAAAGATATTTCAGACTATTTTGAGCAGGTTGTCAAAACATCAGATAAAAAATTAGCAAAAAATTGGATAATGGGAGATCTTTTTGCTTCTTTAAATGAGAAAAATATATCAATTTCTGAATCGCCAGTAACGTCAAGTAAAATGTCTCAACTAATAAATTCTATTACCTCAGGAATTATTTCTGGCAGAACAGCAAAAGAGGTTTTTGAAATTATGAAAGAATCAGGTGAAGAACCTAAACAAATTATTGAAAGTAAAGGACTACAACAGAAAAGTGATCCAAAGGAATTAGAAATAATAGTAGATAAAATTATTTCCGAAAACAAAGATAAAGTAGAACAATACAAATCTGGTAAAGATAAGCTGTTTGGTTTTTTTGTTGGTCAAGTTATGAAAGCTTCAAGTGGTAAGGCTAACCCCCAATTAGTAAATGATATACTTAAAAATAAGTTGAAGTAATAATGGGGAAAGATTTTGAAATAAGTGAAAAGATAAAAAATTATATAGAAGACTTTAGTCAAGAACTTCATCCCGTTCAAAAAGAAATAATTGCATATAACGAAACTCTTGGCGATATAAAGAAAATGCAAATATCAATGACTCAATGCTATTTTCTAGAATTAATAACAAAGATTTCAAAAGCAAAAAAAATTCTTGAAATTGGAACATTTACCGGGTTAAGCACATTGTCAATGTCACTAGGGTTGTTTGACGATGGCGTTATTATAGCTTTAGATAAAAATGCAAAAACTAACAAAAAAGCTTTAGATTTTTTTAAAAAAGCCAATCAAGATAAAAAAATTAAAACAATAATAAAACCAGCTTTGGAAACTTTGAATGATTTTAAAAACGATAATAATATTTTTGATATTATTTTTATAGATGCAGATAAGGAAAATTACCAAAGTTACTACAATAAGTCTGTTAATTTAGTTAAAAAAGATGGTTTGATTATTATAGATAATGTTTTATGGCACGGCGAAGTTGTTGATGAAAATAATAATAGTAAATTAACAAATATAATTAGAGATTTTAATCAGTATGTCAAAAATGATAAAAAAACTAAACAAATAATCATTCCACTTGGTGATGGCTTATCTGTTTGTAGAAAAATATAATGTTCTTTGTATTTGGGTTTTATAAGTTTAAGAAAATAAAGTCTTTAAAAAAAAGCAAAATCATACTTCAAAACTTATTTAATAATAATCATATAAGAGGAACTCTAATAATATCGAAGGAGGGTTTAAATGGAACTATTTCTGGTAAATCAAAAAAAATTACTTTAATAAAAAAAAAAATTAAAAATTTATTTAAAATTAAACAATTTGATAATCAAAACTTATCAAAAAGTCGTTTTCAACCATTCCATAGACCTAAAATTAAAATTAAAAAAGAAGTTGTTCCAATGGGTTTTAGCATTTCTACTAAAGGTAAAAAAAATAATCATTTAAAACCCTCTGAATGGAATAAAATTATTAAAAGCAAAGATACTTTAGTTCTTGATGTAAGAAAGCCATTTGAATATGAGGTTGGTACCTTTAAAAAATCAATTAATCCTAAGGTTAATAATTTTCGTGATTTTCCCAAGTATTTAAATAACTTGAGCAAAAAGAAGAAGGTTGCAATGTTTTGTACTGGTGGAATTCGTTGTGAAAAGGCGTCAGTATATTTAAAACAAAAAGGATTTATGAATGTTTTTCAACTAAAAGGTGGAATACTGAATTATTTGAAAAAAATTAAAAAAAAACAAAGTTTATGGACAGGAGAATGTTTTGTTTTTGATAATCGTGTGTCAGTAAAACATGATTTAGCTTCAGGTTCTTATTCAATATGTAGTGGTTGCAGAAATCCAATTTCTATCAAAGATAAAGACTCTAAAAAGTATGAACAGGGAGTTTCATGTCCTAGATGTCACAGTAAGCTAAGTGATAATCAAAAAACTAGATTTAGAATGAGACAAAAACAAATAAACCTTGCAAAAAAAGCTGGTAACAGACATATCTTTCAAAAAGAATATTAATTAATTTCTGTAAATTAAAATATGAACTTATTAAAGGATAACATTTCCACACTTGTAAAAAGACTTGCCATACCAGCAAGTGTTGGGACTCTTTTTCAGACATTTTATAATATTGTTGATACGTATTTTGCTGGAAAAATATCGCCAGAAGCTCTCGCCGCATTAAGTAAGTCTTTTCCAATTTATTTTATAATAATTGCTACATCTATAGGTGTATCAGTTGCAGGAACTTCTTTAATTGGAAATAGTATTGGTGAAAATAATAAAAAGAATATACTTTATTATTTTTCACATATAATTATTTATGGAATTATAATTTCTATAGTTATAACATTTCTTGGATTAAGTTATTCAGAAAGAATTTTTTATTTAATGGGATCAACTTCTGAAGTAACTAATTTAGGTACTCAGTATACAGATATAATTTATTACGGTGCAATAATATTTATTTTAGTCGTATCATTGAATTCTTTGTTACATGCCGAAGGTGATACTAAAACTTATCGAAATGTTTTGATAATATCATTTTTTCTTAACATTATATTAAATCCTATTTTTATTTTTGGTTTTTTATTTATACCTGCATTAGGGGTTAAAGGTATTGCTGTTGCAACATTAATTGCACAATTAGTAGCTTTGATCATTATATTAGCTAAAATTTTTATAAATAAGATAGCAAAAGAAATTAAAAAAGAGTTCTTCATTATTAAATTTTATTATTTAAAAAATATTTTTTTTCAATCGATGCCTATAACTATAGCAATAAGTGGTTATTCTGTTGCAGCCACAATAGTTTTTACTTATATAGGTTTATCTGGAGAGAATGCTGTGGCTGGTTATGGTGCCGCCACTAGAATAGAGCAGGTTGTTCTTCTTCCAATATTAGGTATTAATACTGCTATAATTTCTATAATTTCACAAAACTTTGGAGCAAAATATTTTGATAGAGTAAAAGATACTTATTTCACATCAATTAAGTATGGTTTGCTGATTATGTTAGTATCTGGCCTATTGGTTTATTTTACAGCAGACATAGTACCTATATTTTTTTCAAGCAATCCTGAAGTATTATATTATGGAACAAATTATTTAAAAATCTCTGCCTTTATTTTACCAGCATATCCAATTTTTTTCCTTTCAAATGGTTTTTTTATGGCTTTAAAAAAATCTGAAAATGCTATGATTAATAATCTATTGAGAAATGTTGTAGTGCCGATATTAGTATTCTATATAGCAAAATATTTTAGTGCAGATTTTAAAAATTTCTTTTGGCTATGGGCAGGATTTCAGTGGTCTTTATCCCTTTTATTATTTTTGTTTGTAATTTATTTTATTAAATATAAATTAAATAAATCTAGCAGAATCGCTTAACCAAGACCAAAGATGTTCAGAAAAAGATCTTCTTACAAATAAATCCAAATTTTCATTATCTTTTTTAATAAGAGTAACATCAATATTATTTAGCAATGTTTGCGCAGAATAATTATTTGACAAATTATCAAAATTAAAAGGTGATGATTTTGAAAGAACTTCAAATATATTTTTACCTGCTAAAGAGAATATTGTGAATTGATCGGTAACATTAGTTAATGCGCCCAAGTTGTTTTTAGAGATACTATCAAACAGAACATTTTCTAGTTCAAAATTATTATTTGTTTTGTTTACGATATCATTTGAAATTATTAACCATTCATTTGGTCCAAGAGTAATAACTGATATACTTTCATTGTTAACTACGTTTCCAACCTCTAAAGGAAGAATAATACCAAGGATTTTTCCAATACTGCTTACAAAATCTTTATTTGCGGTGTTACCTCTTAAGTTTAATTTAATAATAGGACTTTTTTCCTTCATTGAAAAATTATCAAAATTTTTAGTTTCATTTATAGGCAAATTTATTTCAAGCATTTAACCTTTTCCCTTCTTTATCTAAAAATATTGAATCCGATACAGTAACTTCAATTGTTTTATTTTTCATTGGAACGTAAAGTTTTTTACCTTTTAAATTTTTCCCATTTTTAACAACTGCTAGTGCTATAGATTTTTTTAAATTAGGACTATAATAACTAGACGTAACATGCCCAACCATAGACATAGGTGGTTTGTCTTTAACTTCTGCTACTATTTGGGCTCCTTCTTCTAAGACCTCATTTGGATCAACAGTTAATAAGCCCACCATCTGTTTTCTGCCTTCTTTCATCGTATCGGATCTATATAAAGATCTTTTGCCAATAAAGTCATATTTTTTTTTGCTAACTATCCAATCCATTTGAAGATCAATAGGAGTGAGAGTTCCATCTGTTTCTTGCCCAACAATTACAAAACCTTTTTCTGCCCTTAATAGGTGCATTGACTCAGTTCCATAGGGAGTGATTTGATATTCCTTTCCTGCTTCTATACATTTTTCCCATAATGCTTTTCCATAATTAGCTTGTATATTAATTTCGTAACTCAGTTCGCCTGTGAAACTTATTCTCATCACACGACATTTAATATTATCAATGATACCTTCTTTAAAACTCATATGAGGAAAATTTTGATCTTCAAAATCAATATTTTGGACAACTTTTTTTAGTATTTTTTTACTATGTGGACCACAAACACTTACAGTAGCAAAATGATCAGTAACAGAGGTTAAGTAAACTTTTAATTCAGGCCATTCTGTTTGCAAATAGTCTTCAAGTTTACTCATTACGGTAGCCGCTCCTCCGGTAGTTGTAGTCATTATATAGTGATTTTCACCTAATCTTGTAGTAACACCATCATCATACACCATGCCATCTTCATTAAGCATTAGACCATATCTACATTTACCAACATTAAGTTTAGACCAGGCATTTGTATAAATTCGATTCAAAAATTCACTAGCATCAGCACCTTGAATATCAATTTTTCCTAATGTTGACGCATCTAATATTCCAGCATTTTCTCTTGCAGCTTTAGATTCTCTTTGAACAGCTTCGTGCATGGTTTCATTATTTACAGGATAATACCAAGCTCTTTTCCATTGTCCTACATCTTCAAATTTAGCACCATTTTTTTTGTGCCAAGAATGCATTGGTGTTTTTCTAAAGGTATCGAAAAATTCACCAACATTTCTTCCAACCATTGCTCCAAAAGTTAATGGTGTGTAGGGTGGACGAAATGTAGTAGTTCCTAATTCACCCATTTTAGTTTTTGTTATTTCAGAAATTATTCCTAAAGCGTGCATATTAGCAATCTTTCCTTGATCGGTTGCCATACCAGTCGTCGTATATCTTTTAACATGCTCTATAGATTTAAAACCTTCTCTTAAAGCTAGTTTTATATCATTAGCTGTAGAATCGTTTTGAAAATCAATAAATGATTTTGTTTTTCCAGGTACTTTATTAGAAGGTAAAAGCCAAATATTTTCAAACTTACCAGATTTGTTATCAGTAATAGTAATATCATTTTTAATAGATGTGTTTAAGAATTTGTTAACTTTTATATTAGTATCTTCAACTATTTTTTTAAGATTAAATATGCCAGCACATGAACCAACTGAAATTTGATCAAGATTTGTTTTACTTGGATAAAAATATGATTTTTTTTCATCAAAAGTTAATTTACCACCAGATTGTGTAAACAGGTGTACTGCAGGTGTATATCCTCCAGAAACACACAATAAATCACATTCTATTTTAATTTTTTTTCCAATAACTGAATTATTGTTATTAGAAAGTTGCATAATAAAAATTTTATTAATTTTTTTGTGGCCACCAACATTAACAACTGCATGTTTCCAAAAAATTTTCAAACCTAGATTGATACACTTCTTTACAAGATCTCCCTCTGAACTATCTCTAATATCTATAATAGCTTTGACTTTAACCCCTTTATTATGAAGACTTAAAGCTGTTTCATATGCATCGTCATTATTTGCAAAAATAGTTGCACTATTTCCACATTTAACTGCATAATGATTTAAATATTTTCTAACTGCTGAGGATAACATAACACCAGGTCTATCATTAGAATCAAAAACCATTGTTCTTTCAATTGATCCTGTTGCCAGTATTACTTTTTTAGCTCTAACTTTCCATAGTCTTTGTCTTATTTTATTTTTTTTATCATCTTCATTAAGATGATCTGTTAAATTTTCCATCATAATTAAATAGTTATAGTTATGGTAAGCAGCCACACTAGTTCTATTTAAAATTTTTACATTTCTATTTTTTAGAAGTTCTAAATATGTTTTTTTAATCCAATCTTTAGGTGTTTCTTGATTTATACTATTAATTTCATCATTAGATCCAAGAAGACTTCCTCCGTGTTCGGCCTTTTCATCTACCAGGAGTACTTTTTTTCCAGATTTTGTTGCTATCATAGCTGCTGTTAAACCCGCTGGTCCAGTTCCAATAATCAGAATATCACAATGATGATACTTATGATCGTAAATATCAGGATCTCTCGCAGTTGCTGAAACTCCTAGTCCCGCAGATTTTCGAATAAAATATTCATAAGTTTTCCAGAGTTTTGCAGGCCACATAAAAGTTTTATAATAAAAACCGGCTGGCAGAATAGGGGAAAACAAATTATTAATTTCTCCAATATCAAAGTTAACATTAGGCCAACAATTTTGACTCTTAGCCTCAAATCCTTCAAAAATTTCAATTTGCGTAGCGCGAATATTCGGTTCTGTTTGCGCATTATCTTTAAGAACCTGAACTATGGCATTCGGTTCTTCAGATCCAGATCCTAAAAATCCTCTTGGTCTATGATACTTAAAACTTCTAGCAACCAAATGAACACCGTTTGCTAACAAAGCAGAAGCTAAAGTATCCCCTTTATAACCAAAATATTTTTTTCCATTAAACTTAAAAGAAATTCTTTCAGTTCTATTTATTTCACCACCAGATGATAATCTAAATTTGTTTGACATTATTTTGGTGGATTTTCTCCCATTTTATAAACTTCATGAATTTTATCATTAGAAGTATCTCTTGCTACATTAAACCATTGACGACATCCATGCGAATGGTTCCATCTTTCGTGCTGAAGTCCTTTAATATTTTTTCTCATAAACAAATATTCTGCCCATTGGTCATCACTTAGTTCTGTTGGTTGTTTGGGTCTTATTATATGTGCTTCACCACCATAACTAAATTCACTTTGGTCTCTTTCTCCACAATAAGGACATTTAATTATAAACATATTAATGCGCTACAGCAGCCGCTCCATGTTCATCAACTAAATCTCCACTAATAAATCTGTTAATATTAAAGGCGGCATTTAGTTTATGGGGTTCATCTTTAGCTATTGTGTGTGCAAATAAATTTCCAGAACCAGGAGTTGCTTTAAATCCACCAGTACCCCAACCACAATTAAAATATAAACCTTTAATAGAGGTCTTGCTTATTATCGGGCTAGCATCTGGGCTTATGTCTACGATACCACCCCATTGTCTAAGCATTCTAAGTCTACTAAATATTGGATAAAGTTCTAAAATTGCTTTTAAAGTTCCCTCAACAACTTCATGTGTCCCTTTTTGTGTATAAGAAATATATGCATCAGTGCCAGCTCCTATAACTAATTCCCCTTTATCAGATTGGCTAACATATGCATGCACAGCGTTTGACATAACAACTGTATCTATGATTGGTTTAATAGGTTCAGATACTAAAGCTTGTAATGGTTTACTTTCTAGAGGTAGTTTTAAACCAGCCATATTAGCAAGAATGCTAGAATGTCCAGAAGCCACAACTCCAATTTTTTGAGTCTTTATAAAGCCTTTTGTAGTTTCAATTCCTTCTACAGAATCTCCTTTTCTTTTTATTCCTTTTACTTCACAATTTTGGATAATATCAACGCCCATTGCATCCGCTCCACGAGCATATCCCCAAGCAACAGCGTCATGTCTTGCAGTTCCAGCTCTTTTTTGTAAAGTACTACCTAAGACAGGGTATCTGATATCAGGAGAACAATTTATAATAGGACAAAATTTTTTAACTTCTTCTGTATTTAACCATTCACAATCTATACCATTTAATCTATTAGCGTGCGTTCTTCTTTTTAGTTCTCTAACATCATGCAAGTTGTGAGCAAGATTCATAACACCTCTTTGGCTAAACATAACATTATAGTTTAGCTCTTGAGATAAACCTTCCCAAAGTTTTAAGGCATGATCGTAAAGGCCAGCACTTGCATCCCATAAATAGTTTGATCTAATAATTGTAGTATTTCTTCCAGTATTACCTCCACCTATCCATCCTTTTTCTATAACTGCAATATTTTTTATATTATGTTCTTTTGCTAAATAGTAAGCTGTAGCTAAACCATGACCACCACCACCAACTATAACAACTTCATATGATTTTTTTGCCTCAGGATCTCTCCATGCTTTTTGCCAATTTTCATGATAGCTGAAAGCATTTTTAATTAGCGAGAATATTGAATACCTATTTTTCATAACGACAAATTAATTTAGAAATTATCAAATTCAAAGAGTTAATTTATATCAGTTTAGTCTATTTATCTTTAGCTAAATCTCTTAAATATATTGCCACAGCAGTCCAAATAATAACAAAACTTATTAGCTTATTTAAATCAAATGGTTCATCAAAGTAATAAAAACCTAGCAAAAATTGACCTGTTGGAGCTAAAAAAAAAATCATAGCAGCTGGACCTAAGCCAGCCAACGTTGATCCATGAAGATATAAACCTAGCGGTATTAAAGTGTTTGCACCAGCAAGAAAAAGCCAAAGAGAAATTGTAATATCATTAGGTCCAAAATAATTACTTCCATTCATAAAAAGAAAATAAAAAGCAATTATTGCAAAAGGCGTCATAAATGCACTTTCGATAAATAAACCTACGTCTGTAGATATATTAATTTTTTTTCTAATTAATGTATAAACACTCCAAGTGAGGGCTACTATTAATCCAATCCATGGTGTTGATTCTATATCAATAAGCAAATAGATTACTGCAATTATTACTAAGCCAACAGCAATAAGTTTCATTTTATTATGGGATTCTTTTAAAAATAAAATGCCAAAAAAAACACTTAATATTGGAAATATGTAATAACCAAAAGCAGCATCAATTAATTTATTTACAGTAACAGCATAAATCCATGTGTACCAGTTTGTAACAATCAAAATACTTGTTAAAAATAATAAAAGAGTAGTTTTGAAATTTTTAAGAATAGTTAAAACTCTATTCCATTTTGAATAAGCTGAAATTGTAAAAATTAATAAAAATGCTGTCCAAACAGTTCTATGTATTGTTAGCTCTAAAGGACTAACAAATGAAACAGATTTAAAGTATAAAACACCTATTACTCCCCACCAAAGTGAACCAATACCACTTGATAAAATTCCATTTAAAGTTTTTCTTTTCATAAATAAAAGCTATCATTAAATTGAAAACTAATTAAAATAAAGGTAAATAGATGTCTAGGAGAGATGGGTGAGTGGTTTAAACCAGTCGTTTGCTAAATGACCGTACGTGGAAACATGTACCGAGAGTTCGAATCTCTCTCTCTCCGCCACACATCCTATTTATTGATATTTACAGAATATTCTCTTATTTTTTTTCTTATAAATTTTTATGCTATATGAAGCCAAAAGACTCGAACACAAACCAATTGTGATTAAAAATAATACTAACATCAACAAGAAACTCTTAAGCAAAATATAATTAATAAAAATAAATAAAAGGTTTGCAAAAATTAATGAAATAATGATGTAAAAAAATCTCCTTCTAAAAAAATGAATTCCTGAAAAAAAAGAAACCCATGGATTTAATGTAAAAATTGTAAACTTTGAAGATCCAAAAATTCTCTTTTTTTTAACATACTTAATAATCTTATTTTTGGTAGAATATTTTGTAAATAAATAGTTCCAATACGGATCAATTTCTTTATTTTTTTTTATTTTGGAAACTACAGAAGGAGGCAATATTTTAAAATATCCTGTTTCCATAAAAATTTTTCCTTGCGAAATAAAGTTAAGGACTAAATAAGCTATACTTGTATAAAACTTTTGAAAAAGAGGGTCGTTTCTTTTTTTTCTAACAAAATGAATAGTTTCATTTGCATTAATTTTTGAGAAATTTTTAGCTATGAGTTCTGGATCATCTTGCAAATCACAGTCGATGACAGCAACATGATTTTTTTCACTAATTAAATCAAAACCAGTTTGTAAAGAGGGACTATGACCATATCTTTTTTTTAATTTTTTCAATTTAATTTTTTTATTTTTTCTAGCAAGATTTGTTATCAATGAAACTGAAGAATCTGTTGAACAATCATCTATAAAAATTAATTCATAATCTATACTTCTAAACTTTTTAAAAGAATTATTAATTCTATTAATAAATTCTACTATACATTTTTCTTCGTTGTAGAAAGTTGCAATTATTGATATTTTTTTTTTCATAAGCAATTTAGAATAGTTTAAATTTATTTAGTATTTTTATAAATTGTATTAATAGATATATCATCAACTTTAATTTCATATATTATATCAAATCCGTTAGGAATTTTAAAATTAGTAGGATTATTCTTTGCATTCCAATCTCTATAATTATTAATTATATAATCAGCAGAACTAAAATCTCCCACTATATTAATTTTATCTTTAACTTTCTTATTAAAAATTTGTTTTGCAAGAACTAAATCTGAAGAACTTATATTATAAACATTAACAATTCCCTTTTTATCTGCCACAACAAATTCAAGGGCTTCTTTATTAGTTACTCCCATGTAGTCCATTTCAAAATTCTTATTAAAATCTCTATTTACCATGTAATTAAAATATACTTGTTGATGAGGATGATTTTTTACCATCCAAAAAATATTAGGAAATAATAAAACTATTATAAGAATATATATATGATTAGAATTTATCTTAAAAAAGTAACTTTTTATGAAGTTTATGCCCAAAATACTTATTAATAAAAAACTTGGATATATAAAGTATAAATGCCTCCAACCATCATATGAAACAGAACCAAAATAAGTTGTTATAACTAGAGGTATTAAAAATGTTCCTAAGAAGATCAAATCCTTCAGCTCAAAATCGTTAGACCATAACTTGAAATATGATTCTGCGTTTATCCAATTATTAAATGTTCTTTTCAAAAGCATGACAAACCCTAAAAGAAATAAAAAAATGTACAACAACGGTGTTGATACAAAAATCCAGATAAAAGAGTAATGCCATGGTGGATTATTTGTATTTATAAATTCACCCAAATAAAAAGTGTAAATCCCAAGATTATGTTGCGTTAGATTTTTGATAGTGACTAGAAAACCATTTAATGGACTATTCCAGAGGTTTGGTGCGGTTAAGAATATAAAGAAAAATAAGGAAATAATAAAATAAAGAATTAATAAATAATGCTTACTTTTATCTAATTTTATACGAAAAATATTTTCTATATAAAGAAAAATAAAGAGTAAAGGTAAAATCAAACCAAAAATTCTTAAGTTTATTAAAATACCTGATATTAATGAAAAAAAAATAACGTTTTTAATATTTTTTTTATCAAAAAAAATTATTAATGTATAAATACCAATAACAAAAAGGGACATAAAAACAATATCTTTGCTATTAAAGAAACTATTAGCAAATATCCTCGGACTTACTATGAGAAATAGAGTCCCCAATATACTTAATGACCAAGATTTAAATCTGTTATTAATTATTAAGAAAAAGAAGTAACATGAAATAAAATACAAAAAGAATGTAGAAAAGTGTCTTAATAAATAATATTGTCTACTTTCCTTAATATTGAAAATGTATTCTAAAAACGCCATTGGTAAATCAAATGCAACACCAGAAGTTTCAAAACCAGAATGAGCGCTTATTTGTGAACCTATTATTTCATTAATTTCAGTAGCATAATTTGAAGAAAATAGAGCAAAAACGTTTTTAAGTGAAATTAACCCAATGATTCTTGTATTATCTTCATCTATTGATATTCCGTAGTCAGGGTAAATATAAAAACCTAATACAAAAAATATAGTGAAAAATATTAATGTAAAGTATTTTTTATTTTTTTCTAAAGCTGTCATTGCATTTTATTATTTAATAAAGTTTTTTGTCTTCAAAAAAATTATATATTTTAATTGGTTTCCCTTTTAGCATGTACCTATAGACATTAATATTTTCTAAAACTCTTTGTACATAGTTTCTTGTCTCCTTGAACTTAATTAACTCAATCCAAGTTACATAATCAATTTTACCTTTCTGAGGATTACCATTGATTTTATTCCAATATTTAACTCTTTTGGGGCCGGCGTTATATGCAGCTAAGGCAAAAGGAAAAGATCCTTCATATTGCTCCAATAATCCTGCTAAATAATAGGAGCCTAGTTTAATATTATATTTTGGATCTGTTTTGAGCCTACTTTTAGAATATGGCATTTTTGCTTGTTTAGCCACTAGTTTTGCTGTGTATGTCATTAACTGCATCATTCCTCTTGCACCGACAGAACTGTTTGCTTTAGAATCAAATTCACTTTCTTGTCTAATTACAGATAAGATTAATTCAGATTTTGGCATAGTTTTTTTATTTACTACTTTTGGTGTTTCTATAATTGGATAATTTAAATTATTAAAAAACCTTTTTTCATAAGAGGCTTGTTTTGCAATTTGAATTGCAAAATCATATCTACCAATTTCGATAGCTAAATTTCCTGCCATAATTTCACTACCTTCTTCAATATTAATTAATGCCAAATGTTTTAAAAAATCTTTTGTATATTTAGTTTTATCCAGTTCTTTTAGTAAAATAACAGTTTTTACTAAAGAATGTTTTTTAAACTCTTTTTTATATTTGTCACTTACCTCACGTTGATCATCTAATGAAAAAGCTTTATTTCCATTTATTTTAATAGAAGCTAACTGACCGTAATAAGTATTAGGAAATTGTGATGCTGTTTCGAACCACTCAACAGATTTTTGTTTATTTTTGATATGCTCGTAAGTTCGTCCAATCCAATAGGACCCCCTAGCTAGACTTATTGGATACCCTACATTATTATAAAAATTCTTAAAATGACCCAAAGCAATGTTTGGATCATCCAAAAAGGTTAAAGCTACCCATCCAGAGAGCCATTCAGCTTCAGCGAATTCAGGACCTTCTTTCATAGAATGGTTACTAGCTACTTTGTACGCTAGTACATATTTTTTTTTGTATATAAGAGATCTTGTTAAAATGGCTCTTTCTTTCCACCAAATATCTGGTCGAACTAATTCTGTTGGGTTATTAGGTAAATCAAATAGTATTTCCAATGAAGCGTCCACTCTTCCTCTTCTTCTTCTCCATTTTAATCTATCGTATTTTAAGCCAATATCACTTTTATATTGATTGGGAACTTTCGATATTGCTGAGTCTACACCATAAGACTTACTCATGAGTAATTGTCTTGCTCTATATAATGCAGTTTCATCTTTTGGTAAATATCTTAACATTCTTTGAACATCCCAATGTTTTCCTTCCCAAGCATGCCAATCGGCTCTTTTAATATTATCTTCAACGGTAATTATTTTTTTATATTTTTTTCTTAGATATCTTAAATTGCTTTTTGATAATTTGGCTTTAATCCATCCTTCTTTTATTAGCTTAGAGCCTTTTTCAATTTCTCCTTGTTGTATGTAAATTTCACCCAATTTAATTTTTCCATAGTCACTTAATGGACCATCGTCTCCGAACCATTTAATTATACTTCTAGGAGAAGAGCTTTTAAGATTAATTTTATGTTCTGCTAAGTATTTCAATCTCCCTATTCGAGGGTACTCAGGGTTTGAGCTTATAAAGGTTTGGTAATCGTAAAAGCTAGCTTGGTTTGAAGATTGTTTTAAATAGAGCCAATTTACTAAATTATACAACTTTTTATCTTTTGCTTTTTTAGATAACTTTATAGCATTTATCCATTTTCTTTTTTCTATAGAATCAAAAACATCTTTAGCTATTTTAAAGTCTTTTTTTGATAGAACTGAAGATTTTGCAACAATTTTAATTTCTTTACTTACATAAGTAATTGGTTTTTTTTTAGGGTATATGAAAGCTAAATCATCTGTCTTTGTGGATTCGTCACTTTCTTGATTTTCAATATTTTGATCTTCTACAACTTTTTTTTCAACTGGCTTTTTTTGAGGGTATATATTTTTTTTCCTTTCACTTTCAGCCTTAACCTCTTTATCAACAGTTGGTTTTGGTAAAGGTAAAATCTTTTCTCTTGCCTTAGCATCAGATATTAAAACGATAAAAAACACTAATAAAAATGCACTAAGTTTTGTTATATTTATCATAATTTTATGCTGATTTAGTTTTTCAAATTATGTTATAAAGATTTATGTTTAAAGGATCAATTGTTGCTTTAATTACACCTTTCGAGAATAATAAGCTTGATGAAGATTGCTATATATCATTAATACATCATCATATCAAAAATGGTACATCTGGTTTAGTTCCAGCAGGAACAACCGGAGAATCACCTACATTAACTCATGAAGAACATAAAAGAGTTATAGAATTATGCGTTCATGAGTCTAAAGGTAAAATACCTGTAATAGCAGGAACAGGTTCAAATTCCACTGAAGAAGCTATATCTTTAACAAAGCACGCTGAAAAAGCAGGAGCTGATGGAGCGCTAGTTGTTACTCCATATTACAATAAACCCACACAAGAAGGTTTGTATCAACATTATAAATCTATAAATAATAATACGAGCCTTCCAATTATAATTTATAACATTCCAAGTAGATGCGTAATTGATATGTCAGTCGATACTATGGCAAGGTTATTTGAACTTAAAAATATTGTTGGCGTTAAAGATGCAACAGGCGATTTAAATAGAATTGATCAAACAATTAAAAAATTAGGACCTGATTTTGTACAGCTTACCGGAGAAGATGGACTTGCTTTTGAATTTAATAAAAGAGGAGGAGTTGGAATTATTTCTGTTACAGCAAATGTTGCTCCAAAGTTGTGTTCAGATATGCAAAAATATTCAAAATCACAATCTGAAAATGAAATTAAAGAAGCTAAAAAAATTGATCAAATGTTACAACCATTACACAAATCTTTATTTATAGAAAGCAATCCAGCTCCAGTTAAATACGCAGCAAGTTTATTAAATATATCCACCGAGGATGTAAGACTTCCATTGGTAAAAATAACTAACGAAACTAAAGAAAAAGTTAAATCTGCAATGATTTATGCAAATCTTATCCAAAAATGAATCTAAAAACCAAAACTGGTTTAAAAATTATATCTAATAATCGAAAAGCAAGTTTTAATTATTTTTTTAAAGAATTTTTTGAAGCTGGAATAGTCTTGACAGGCTCAGAAGTTAAATCATTACGTGATGGTAGAGCTAATATATCAGAATCTTATGCTGTTGATAATAAAGGTGAAATGTTTTTAGTTAATTCCCATATACCTTTATATAAAGAATCTAGTTACAACAACCATGATCCTAAAAGAAACAGAAAACTATTACTTAATAAGAAAGAAATTAACAAATTAACAGGAAGAATTAATAGGGAAGGTTTTACTTTAATACCAACAAAATTATACTTTAAAAAAGGGAAAGCTAAAATTGAAATAGCAGTGGCTAAAGGGAAAAAGCAACATGATAAGAGACATGTTAAGAAAAATAGAGATTGGAATAGAGAAAAAGCTCGTTACATACGAAAAACAAGTTAATATAAAATGATTATACTAGGAATAGGTTCAAATTTAAATTCAAATTTCGGAAATAGATTTAGTAATATCGATTTAGCTATATCATATCTTAATGTGTACGGAATAAAAACACTTAAAATGTCTAGTTATTATGAGTCAGTATCTTATCCTAACAAAAACGATCCAAAGTTTATTAATGTAATAATTTCAGTTGAAACTTCGTTGCCTCCAATCGATTTAATGTCAGTTCTAATATTTGTTGAAGAAAAATTAGAGAGAAAAAGAATAAAAAAAAATGAACCAAGAACGTGCGATATTGATATTATTGATTACAAACAGCAAATTCTTAATTTTACCTACAAAGGAGAAGATTTAGTAATTCCACATGAAAAATTACAATTGAGAAACTTCGTTTTATATCCCTTAAGAGAAATATTCCCTGATTGGAAACACCCCAAAACTAACGAAAAAATTAGTACAATTATTGAAAAACTTTCTAGTGAAGATCGAAAATCTATATATAAAGTAGACAATAATTGATATAATTTTCATATGTTAAAACAAAACGATCTAATAAAAAAAGTAAAAAACTATAACAAATTTTTTAATCCAGACACTTTAATAAAAGCTTATACTTTTGCTTTAAATGCACACAAGAACCAAAAAAGAGATTCTGGAGATCCATATCTTTCTCACCCAGTAGCTGTTGCTGATATATTGACAGATCTTAAACTTGATAGTGCTACAATAGCTACAGGATTACTTCACGATACTATAGAAGATACAAAAGTTACATATAATGTTGTTGAAAAAGAATTTGGAAAGGAAGTTGCTGATTTAGTTGACGGTGTAACTAAAATTACTGAGTTAGAAGGAAAAATAGTAGAAAACTCAAAAGCTGAAAATATTCGAAAACTTATTTTGGCAACATCACAAGATATAAGAGTCTTGTTAGTAAAGTTAGCTGACCGACTCCATAACATGAGAACTTTAAACTCTATATTAGATGAAAGTAGAAAAATTAGAATTGCAAAAGAGACAATGGAAATATATGCACCTTTAGCTGATAGAATGGGGATGAATCATATTAGAGATGAGCTTGAAGACTTGTCCTTTCAAAAATTAAATCCTGATGCCAGAAAACTCGTTGTTGAAAGGTTATCTATAAATAAAGAAAATAGGTTAAGTACTTTTAATAAGATAGCAGAAGAGTTTAAAAATATTTTAAATAAAAATGGTGTAGTAGCAACTATAGTAGGTAGAGAAAAAACACCATTTTCGATTTGGAGAAAAATGCAATCCAAAAGAGTTTCACTAGAACAGTTAACTGATATAATTGGATTTAGAATATTGCTTGACGATTTGGAAACTTGTTATAAGGTTCTTGGTATATTCCATTCTACATGGTCGAATATTCCTGGAAAATTTAAAGATTATATATCAACACCTAAAATAAATAATTATAAGTCAATACACACTGCTGTAATAGGTCCCAAAAATGAAAGAGTTGAAATACAAATTCGTACACATAAAATGCATGAGTTTGCCAAAAGAGGTATCGCTTCACATTGGAATTATAAATCATCAGAAAAAATGAATAATTTAGCTCTTAAAGAATACGATTGGTTAAGAGATCTAGTTGAAATCATGGAAAAAGAAACTGATACAGCGCACTTTATGGAATATACAAAACTTCAAATGTTTCAAGATAATGTTTTTTGTTTTACACCAAAAGGAGAAGTTATAAAGTTGCCGCGAGGAGCCACACCTATAGATTTTGCATATGCGGTTCACACAAAAATTGGTGACAATCTTTCTTCATGTGAAATAAATGGTAGAGGATCTCCTTTGCAAACTATTTTAAAGAATGGTGACTTAGTTAATATAATAAATTCTAAAAATACATCTCCCTCATTCGCCTGGTTATCTTATGCAAAAACAGGAAAAGCAAGGGCTTCAATAAGAAGATATTGGTATAATAAGACAAATACTAAACATGCGGAAAAAAGTTATATGAGCAGTTTATGTATTAAAATTCCCAATCTACCTGGAAAACTAGGTGAGGTTAGTAGTTTAATTGGTTTTCATCAAAACAACATAATAAATATGGAGATTGTTGCTAAAAAATCTGATTATTTAGAATTTATTTTTGATATACAGATTAAAGAGTTAAAGAATTATAAAAATTTGATTAGTGAGCTTAAATTAAAAGAATACAACTTTAAAATTATACGACATAGGAAGAAAGATGCTTTCTTACGAAGAATCTTTAAAAATTTTAAAAGAAACTAAAGCTTTATTAGAAGGACATTTTATTCTTTCTTCTGGCTTACATAGCGATCAATATATTCAATGCGCCAAGTTATTAAGCTATCCTGACAAAGCTTCTATAATCTGTAAATCTTTAGCAGAAAAAATTAAAAAAAGTTTTAATAATATAGATATAATTCTTTCTCCAGCAATTGGTGGTATTGTAGTTGGATATGAAATTGGTCGTCAACTAAATACCCAAACAATTTTTTCTGAACGAATTGATGGAAATTTAATTTTGAGGAGAGGTTTTAATATTCCATCAGGTTCTAATGTTCTTATTGTTGAAGATGTTATAACTACTGGAAAGTCGGCATTAGAATGTTTAAAGATTATCAAGGAGCACGATGCAAACCTATCAGGTTTTGCTTGTATTATTGATAGATCTGACTCAACTCTTTTAATTAAAGAAAAAATTGTGTCCCAAATAAAGTTTAAAATAAATTTATATAATGAAAATAATTTACCTAAAAAATTACAAAAAATACCATCTAAGAAACCTGGCAGTAGATCTTTACCCAAATGAGTAAAATTAAACTAGGGGTTAACATTGATCACGTAGCCACGATCCGAAATGCTAGAGGAGAAATTTATCCAGATCCTTTGAAAGCAGCTTTGTTAGCTCAATCAAGTGGAGCTGATTCAATCACAATAC
>MDSV01021393.1_pt1 | contig 21240 bp, 21 predicted proteins | sample 810851 | NCBI WGS metagenome assembly MDSV01 (sample SAMN05326640, study PRJNA326480) | marine metagenome | isolation source: seawater | place: Atlantic Ocean: North East | collected 2012 | reverse complement strand
AGTATGGTTTTGTCGGTGTGAAATCAAATTTAGTCCATTTCTCAGGTGTGAGGACAGAACTAAATCCATACTCTATCTTGTTTCTTATTTTATTAATATCTCTAAATATAATTCCTATTGTGGCAGTTTTATCACTTTCTAGTTTTTTCTTTGCCCAGCATGCTGCAGCTTTTATTTCAGAATCTAAATCATCCTGAATACTAAATTCTATTGATTGATTTCGATCTTTGTCAGATTGAATTTCATTATATATTTTTAAATCAATCAATATCTTTTTTAGATTTGATTGCTGTTTTGTTAATTGATCAAAACCATAGAATGTTACTCCATTTGAATTAAAATCGAATTCATTTATATGGGATGCAATATAATCTGGCAAACATATGTTATCTAGCCAAAAATTATTTCTTTTTTTATTTTCATATAGATTTATCCATTGTCTGAAAGCATTAGCATCTTCAGGTAAGTCAATATTCTTTGGAAAAATAGAAATATTCCATTCTTTACATAATTTATAACAATGTATTACTTCTTTTGTAGTTGTATCGACCCTTAATAACTGATCGCTATATTTTGAATTTCTTATTATTTCTTCAAATAACCATTGCTGCTGAAAATTATTTATTAATATCCACTGTTCTTTTTTTGAAAATAGCAATTTATCAAAAATATTTTTACACCATGTATTCCATGGCAAGCAGTTGGGAGTAATCCAAGAAGTCTTTTGATTTATTTTTTCTTGTGAAAATTGGTAAGATATATGACGACTTAATCTCTCTGTCGGAGTAACAATTGTTACATTTTTTTCTAGGAGCTGACTAAGTTTTTTATCCATCTGAAAATAAATCTATATTAAACAATCTAAAAAAAATTTATTTTCATCACATCGAGTTAATAAGATCAGGGTTATCGATATAAGGATTTCGATTTCCTTGTATTTCCTCTATACGGTCATTTCTTGATTTTTCCTGTTTACTAGGCAGGTCCTCCATGTTCCATTTTTTTAATAGATCAAAATGACTCTTATCAATTGGTAATCCATATTTGCTATTCATATAGAAAATTGAACGCGCGATATTACCGCGAGCTAAAGGTCGTGGTTCTATAATTTTCAAATCACGTTCGTAATCACAATTTTCAAAGCGCCATATTTCACCCTCAATAGAGCCATACTCAGCATCTCTGCGAGCTACACTTGCATCCTGCCAAACAGGATATAAATTTTGCATATCCGCCTCCATTCGAATGAATTTTTCATTTTTTTCAAGCCTACATTGTCGTCGACTTTCACATTTCAAAAATTTCAACATTTCGCTAATACGATAAATATGCTCAATAACGAACAAATGCTCCTCATTTAAACCTAGCGCGTTTTCGAAACGAAATCCACAGTAAAGTGACCACCCTCCACCAGGATATAAATCACTCCAAAAAATATTCTGTGAAATTTCATCGTAGTTTTCAACAGACGAGATCTCGCTTAGACTTATATTTGGAGCAATGGCAGCGAATAAGAAAAATGATTGTAGTACCTGTCTCATAACATACTCATTATACTATATGGTATTATTAAGTTTCTATTATTAAAAAAATAAATATGAATATAAACTACAATAAATTAATACGCTATGCATATTACGTAACATTATTTTTTGCTATCGTGACTTTAAATGGATGTTCTAATGAGACATCAAAACTTGATAAAATAAAAACAGCCGAAATACTACGTGTTGCAATAATAACTGATCCTCCGCATTATTTTAATAGACCCCTAAAAAAAGGGTATGATCTAGAGATAGTATATCATTACGCTAGAGCAATTGGTGTGAAATTAAAAATTATTGAAGTTAGTGATAGTAAGCTAATGATCCCTCTATTAGAAAAGAATAAAATTGATATTGGTATTACAGGGAGTGCGCCAGATTTTTTTGGTAGAAATATTAAGAATGCAATTACCTATAATAATAGTGAATGGTATATAGTTGCCAACCGTAGCAATAAAAAATTACCTATATCTATTAATAAAATTCAATCTAATTCAATAATCGTAGGAAGTAATAGCAATGCACGTTTTATCCTAGGGAAAGCGAATGAGAATTATGAATCTCTTATCTCTAAAGAATTTAAAAAAAATAATATCAGAAAAACTTTAAAAAAAATTAATACAGATAGCTCTAAGCTCACTATTATTAATTCAGATACTTATATCTATTATAGAAATTTATTTCCTAAGATAAAAATAGCGCTTACCTTACCAAAAAAATATCCAACCAGGTGGATTATAAAAGATAATAAAGAGTTATCATTGGTTTACTCAATCAATAGGTTTTTTAATTCATTCAAGAAAGATAACAACCTAAAAAAAATAAATGAAAGTTATTTTCAACATTTAAATAGATTTGATTATATTGATGTGAGTCGTTTTCTTGAGAGGATCAGTAAAAAACTTCCTAAATACAAAAAATATTTTAAAAAAGCAGCAGAGATTACTGGATTAGATCCTAGAATTATAGCAGCGGTGAGCTATCAAGAGTCCCACTGGGATAGAAAGGCTCGCTCACCAACTGGAGTAAGAGGCATGATGATGCTTACACTAAAAACGGCTAAACAAATGGGAGTAAAAAACCGACTAAATGCTGAACAAAGCATCTATGGTGGAGCAAAATATTTAAAAAAATTATATGAATCATTTGATGGTAGCATAGAAGGATCGGACCGATTATATTTTACTATAGCAGCTTATAATATTGGCCTAGGTCACCTTAAAGATGCCCGTGAAATCACTAAAACACAAGGTGGAAATCCTAATATCTGGTTTGACGTAAAAAAGTATCTACCAAAACTGGGCCAAAAAAAATGGAATAAAAAAACAAGATATGGTTTTGCTAGAGGTTATGAATCGATCGAATTCGTAACAAGAGTCATGCAATATTATGATATTTTATGTATATATAAAAATGAAGGATTATTCTAAAAAAATAAAATAAAAAAAATGTCAACAATTATGAAAAAAAAAGGATTCTATGATAGCGGGTCAGCTATGAATAAAATTAGGCAATCATATGATTGGAAATATATTTTTGAGGTTGCTAAAAAGCATAAAAAACAATTAATCCTTGCTAATCTAATTGCGATTATCGCTGTAATTGCGAGTATACCTGTTCCTTTATTATTGCCACTCTTAGTTGATGAAGTGCTACTAAATAATCCAGGTATTGTAGTGCAGACAATAGATAATATCATGCCTTTCTCGTGGCATGGACCTTTACTTTACATTTTATCAATACTTGTACTCACATTATTTCTGCGAATAACTTCATTAATTCTGAGTGTTTTTCAAACAAGGCAATTTACAATTATCTCAAAAGATTTGATCTATCAGATGCGAAGATCGCTTTTATCAAAACTTAATAAAGTCTCAATGACAGAATATGAAACATTGGGAAGCGGAACGGTAACTTCATATTTTGTAACAGATCTGTCAACTGTAGATGAATTTGTAGGTACAACTATCAGTAAATTATTAATAGCGATATTAACAATTATCGGCGTTGCTATAATTCTAATTATAATGCACTGGCAAATTGCTCTATTGATACTTTTTGCAAATCCAATTGTGATTTATTTTACTAAAATATTAGGAAATCATGTTAAAGAATTGAAGAAAAAAGAAAATTCAGCTTTCTCTATCTTTCAGCAATCATTAACTGAGACGCTTGATTCAATTCATCAAATACGTGCGAGTAATCGAGAAAAACATTACTTTAGAAGGGTTATTGAAAATGCTCGGGACGTAAGAGAACATGGTGTAGCATTCCAGTGGAAAAGTGATGCGGCAAATCGTTTAAGTTTTGTCGTTTTCTTATTTGGCTTTGATATATTTAGAGCGGTATCAATGATTATGGTAATTTTTTCAGGATTATCTATTGGGCAGATGTTTGCTGTCTTTGGTTACCTCTGGTACATGATGGGCCCTGTACAAGAAATACTAAATATCCAATACGCTTTTTATAATGCTAATGCGGCATTAAGTCGTATTGATAATTTATTAACTCTCAAACAGGAGCCAGATTATCCGCGTATTGTTAATCCATTTGAAAATAAAAATACTGTATCAATTAACATAACTGATTTACGTTTTGCTTACGGAGATAATCCTGATGTACTTAATGGAATAAAACTTAACATTGAGGCAGGTGAAAAAGTTGCACTTGTGGGTGCCAGTGGTGGTGGCAAATCAACGTTGGTTCAGGTTTTGATTGGTTTATACCCAGCTAAAAGTGGCGATATATCCTATGATGAAGTATCAGTAACAAATATTGGTCTTGATGTTGTTAGGGAGCATGTAGCGACGGTATTGCAAAATCCTGCTCTTTTTAATGATAGCGTGAGAGTCAATTTGACACTGGGACGCGATATAAACGAACAGGAGCTATGGCATGCGCTTGAGATTGCACAACTAAAAAGTACAGTTGAAAAACTTCCAAAAAAATTAGAAACAATAGTTGGACGTCAAGGAATTAGATTATCTGGGGGTCAACGTCAACGACTTGCTATTGCGAGAATGGTTCTTAGTAAACCAAGTGTTGTTATTCTTGATGAAGCAACATCTGCATTGGATGCCGAAACGGAATATCATCTTCACGAAGCACTCTCTGATTTTCTTGCTAATAAAACAACAATTATTGTTGCGCATCGACTAAGTGCAATTAAGCAAGCTAATCGTGTCTATGTGTTTGAATCCGGGCAGATAGGAGAGGAAGGTACGCATCACGAATTACTTACCCAGGATGGTCTATATGCAAAATTATATGGCGTTAGACAATCGCACACATAAAAAATGAAATTTAATGCTTAATTAAATTTGAGTATATTTTTAAGTTTTAATGCAGCTAGTTGATTAATGAATACCAGTAAATCTAATTCTTCGCCTATACTATATTGATTTCTTTTTTCACTGCCTAATGCTAGTAATCCATCTAAATTATTATAATTAATAGGTATTAATAAATTCGATTTTAATTTATTTGTATCGGAATTAAATAATATTTGTAATTGCTCGGTTTGCAAACTACTGCATAATGGCTTATTTCGATTGAAGATTTCTGTAAACATAAATCGTAATTTTGAATCATTACCAAGAAAGAAAATATTTTTTGTATCTTTAATATCCAAATCATCATTAAAAATAAATAATCTGTAGTAAAGAGTGGCATAAAAATCCCTTAAAAGTATACGAAAAAACTCATTATATTCCTCAAGAGTTTCAACATTATAAATTTGTAAAATAAAATTATGAATACTTTTTCTTAATTTTCCCCTCTGAATATGTATTGTATTCTCTATTTCTATATTATTTTTTAATTCAATATTTTCTTCACGAAGTAATTTTACCTGATGCTCTATTAGTGAAGACATATTCTTCCCTAGTTGATGAGGAACTAATATTTCTTTCAATAATAATTGATTTTTGATTAGGAAATTAGGATTTGAAGCGAGATAGGCTATAACGCTCTCTTCAGAAAGCGTATTTCGTTTATTCTTGTTATTATATGAGTAGCTCAAATGTATATAATCAAGATGTAGTTATATGATTATACTATTTTATTCTTAATTTGATACAAATTTTCTATTATGCGAATTTTTATACTAATTATATTCTTATACATGGGCATCAGTGCCTGTGAAAACAAAAACTACAAAGTCCTTACTATTGGTGGTTTAACCATGGGAACCACATACTCTATTAAAATTACTAATATTAAAATTAATAGAGCTCAGATACAGACTGACGTTGAGAAAATCCTCTATGAAGTCAATCAGGCAATGTCTACATACTTAAAAGAATCGGAACTATCTTATATAAATTCTTCTACTAATATAGAGTCTCATCCAATATCAAATGACCTTTATATGGTTATCAATCATGCTGATACTGTAAGTCAATTAACAAATGGAGCATTTGATGTAACAGTTGGTACCTTAGTTAATCTTTGGGGCTTTGGCCCTATTCAATCAACAAACCAGATACCATCTAATGAAGCTATCAAATCAATAAAAAATAATACTGGTTACCAAAAAATATATTTAAATAAATCACAAAGAAGTATTACAAAATTACATCCTGATTTATATATAGATCTTTCTGGTATAGCAAAAGGTTTTGCTGTAGACAAAATTGCCCTCTATCTAGATGAAAATGGCTTTGAGAATTATTTAGTTGAAATTGGTGGAGAATTGATTGCTAAAGGATTTAATGAAAATAACAAGATATGGCAAATAGGTATAGAAAGTCCAAATAATAATATTATGAAGATTATCGGACTTAAAGATATTGCCATGGCAACATCTGGTAATTATAAAAATTATTTCGAAAAAGACGGAGTCCGTTATTCTCACACTATTAATCCAAATACCGGTAAACCAATTAAACACAAATTGGCTTCTGTTACTGTTGTAGACAAATCAGCTATGAATGCAGATGCTCTAGCGACAGCATTTATGGTATTAGGGCCTGAAAAAACGCTGTTACTAGCGAATGATTTAGAAATAGGTGTATATTTAATCATTAAAAATGATGAAAGATTTTACGAAGATTATAATGAATATTTCAAACCTTATCTGACAAACTAGCTAAATGGATATTATTATTTTTCTTGGTTTTCTTGCAATAATAATCTGGTTTTGGATTGATTCATTAGCTGCTCGTGAGACAGCAATAGCCTTTGCTAAAAGATACTGTGAGGAAATTAATATACAATTTTTAGATCAAACTGTTGCTGTTAAAAAAATTAAAGCTGGACGAAATGCTCTAGGTAATTTTGTATTCTATCGGTATTATTATTTTGAATTCAGTACTGATGGTAGCAATAGATTTGATGGGAGCGCTTTCTTAATAGGACAAAAACCTCGTTCGATTCAATTGAATCATCCAGATGGTATAATCATAGAAGAAGGTAAAGTTTAAAAACATGAATCAACGGAGATTGTAAAATGGCTTCATTTGATGTGGTTTCTGAAATTGAACAGCAAGAATTGGTAAATGCGATTGATCAAGCGAACAGAGAAATTGGAACACGTTTTGATTTTAAAGGCACAAATTCTAAAGTCGAACTAAGTGAGTCGGTTCTTACAGTCATATCCAAATCAGAGTTTCAAATAAAACAGATAAATGAAATTATAAAAAATAAAATCAATAAGCGAGGTATTGATATAAGATGCTTAGAATATGATGAAATAACGGAAAATAATAACGAAACAAGACAAATAATCAAAGTTAAAAAGGGGATTGATAAGGATAGAGGTAGATTTATTGTTAAAATGATAAAAAATACTAAGCTTAAAGTACAAGCTTCTATTCAAGGTGAACAAGTAAGAATATCTGGAAAAAAACGTGATGATTTACAAAATGCTATTTCAGAACTAAAAAAAGCCAAAATTGATATTCCACTGCAATATATAAACTTTCGTGATTAATAATTCAAATGCCTGAATACTCAAAAATTGATTTACATACACACTCAAATAGATCTGACGGTGAATTATCGCCTGAAAGTCTCATAAATAAAGCATCAGCAAATGGGATAAAAATGATGGCGTTAACTGATCATGATACTATTTCAGGCCTTAAGGATGCTAATGAAGCTGCTATAAAACATAATATAAAATTAATAAATGGTATCGAATTATCTACTCAATGGGAAAATAGAGCAATTCATATCGTTGGATTAAATATTGATATTAAAAACAAACTACTAATTGAAACTTGTGAAGATTTAAGTGTACTGAGGAAAAATCGAGCAATAAAAATTGGTCAAAAACTATCTGCTGCTGGTATCGATGGCGCCTATGAGTATGCGAAAAAAATCTCTACTAGTGAAAATATAACACGTCATCATTTTGCTAAGTTTCTGGTAGAGAAAAAATATGCGAAAAACCATGCCGATGTATTTAAACGTTTTCTTGTGAAAAATAAACCAGGTTATTTTTCACCGAAGTGGCCTCAACTTTCTGAGACAATAAAAGTTATAAAAGCAGCCAATGGAGTTGCGGTTATAGCTCATCCATTAAGATATAAAATGACAGCCACTAAATTAGATAAGCTTATAAAAGAATTTAAAAATCTCGGTGGCATGGCAATTGAAGTAATAACTAGTCATGATATAAAAAGTGAAGTTATTCAAGCGTCTAATTTAGCTAAAAAATTTAATTTATCTGCATCCATCGGGTCAGACTTTCATAACGAAAAGAATGCTTGGAACAAATTCGGGAAACTACCGTTGTTACCTGAAAGTTTGATTCCTGTTTGGCATTTGTGGACTGAGGTTAGATTAAGCTAAAAAGGTGAGTTATATTTGAATTCTGAAACAAACACCATTTCCATTTTCTAAATTATTTGCAGTAATAAACCCACCATGAAATTCGGCAATAAGTCTTGCGACAAATAGCCCTAAACCTAAATGCGGTCCTGCATCAGTTCTACTACCTGGCACCGATACCATCGAGTTAAACAACTCACTAGTCATATTTTTAGGTAATGGGGGGCCATAATTAATAACCTCAATAATAAGTTTATTTGAATTGTAGTCTAAATTTACGACTATTGGTTTTGTGGAATCTGAAAAATCTACAGCATTACTGATCAGTTTATCTAACATCTGATAGAATAAGTCGGGATTAATTTTCATTTCAAAATGAATTCTAGAAGGATTCAATTTAAATACTTGATGAGGATATGCATACTTATAACCATCAACACATTTTTTTAAAAAAGTATTCATGACAATATTTTGTTTATCAGACTCCTGAAGAGCTTGCTCAATACGAGCAGCTTCGCTTAATCTTGTTAAAAGATTTTGTAATCTATTAAGTCCAGTCTCAGCAGCTTTGAGTGCATCCCTCTTATCATCCTCATTACTTTCTTTTTGCATTCTATCTAAAGATGATTTAACAATAGCCATGGGTGTTGCCAACTCATGTGATAAACGACTAACCATGCCCTCAAGATAATTATGGTATTGATCTAACCGTTCAAGCATATTACTGAAACTTCTGGATAGCTCTCCAATTTCATCACTTGAATTACTCGCGCTAAATTTTCTCTGTACTTTTCCATACTCATCTATCGCTCCTGTTGCATCACGATTTAGTTTTATCAACCTAGATGATAAACGACTTGCAAATATTAGCAGGAGGAAAACGATAAAAACTAATATAAATAATGTTTTATCGAAGATATTAGATAATACCTGTCTTTGCATGAATTGAATATTATTAGTAGTTTCCTCAACAACAACAACACCTACTATTTCTCTATCAAAATAAATAGGAGTAGCAGCTGAAACTATAACCGCTCTATTATCTGGCGATGAACGCCATTTTGTTTCCTGCACACCCTTTAACGCGCTTTCAACCTCTGGACCCTTTAATTGTGAAGCACCAGCTAAATCATCCTCAAATTGGTCATATGCCGGAGGTAATAAATATGTATATAGAATATTAAATACATTCTCTTTAAACTCTTGTTTTAAGCTACCAATGCTAGCTAATACCAAACCATGTTTATCAAGCACCCATATTCTCTTTCCTCTTTTATCAATATGATCCGGAATTTTATCCTCAATATCTTTTGATGTGCGAACAATTCTGTTTGGTTCCCTCCCCGCGAAAGTTCGAATTATTTTTTTTCCTCCACCCCTAATATCATAATCATTAAAAATAAAACCTAGATTATTACCAATCATGTAATGTGGAATCTTTACTTCTATATTAAAGCCTTTATCTGTCTTCTGAATAATCGACTTTAGGTTTGTTAGTGGCTTTTCTTTTTTCTCCATGATCTGTGTATCTTGATTGAGTTTCTTCTCATATGAAAATGGAAGGATTACCCCCTGGGTAATAGGACTTATATAGATTTTTTTTAGTACCTCATACTTATCCCGATACACTAGGGTTACATGGTCACCATTAATTTTATTGCTTTCTGGTGTTCGATAAATTAGATGGTCATCTTCAATCTGAAGCAAGATATTATAAAACTTTTTTTCTTTACTAAAATTATCATCTTCGCTTAAAAACAGTCTAAAATTATCTTTATTTGTCAGAGAAATGGATTCAAATGAACGTGACCACTTAAGATATGACCTCCAATCACTTATGTAGCCATCTATCTGTATACTATTATTATTTAGCTTATGAACATATAAAGCATCTTTTTCTTTTGAGAAACTTGTTCTAAAAAAACTTGGTTCATCATTTAATCTGCTAGCAATAACAGTTGATATATTAGTTAATGATGTTTCTAATGTTGACCTCAGATAGGTTTCTGTTTGTTTTATATTTTCAAATCCAATATATGGGATAATTAAAACTGAAATCGATATCAGCATTAATTTACTACGTAAAGATATTTTCATTTTTTAATTAAGTATCCAAAATTATATGGAACTTAGGATTTCCAGCGATATCCGACACCATAAACTGTCTCAATTTGATCAAAACTTGTATCACACTCCTTAAATTTTCTTCTTATCCTTTTTAAATGTGATGTTATGGTATTGTCGGCTACAACTTGGTTTGAATCTAGCATCAGTTGATCTTTATTTTTTACGTGGTCTACTCTTTTTGCTAATGAATGAACAATCCAAAACTCAGTTAAACTTAATTCTATCTTTTTTCCGTCCCACTCAACTCTAAATCGATCTTTGTCAACAAGTAATTTACCGCGTTCAAATTTATCTGTATCTTCAGTCAATAGTTGTGCATTAGCCCGTCGGAATAATGCCGCAATGCGAGCAAGCAGATTACTTATAGTGGTATCTTTACTAAGATAGTCATCGGCACCTAGCCTCAAACCGCTGACCGTATCAACGTCAGAATCCCTTGCAGTCAAAAATATTATTGGGACAATTGGTGAAAGTGCGCGTATCTCTCTACAAAGATCAAAGCCAGCCTCTACATCATCACCAAGACCAATATCTAAAATAGCTAAATCCGGTAAACGTCTATTAATGGTCGTCAATGCCTCTGATTTGGTATGACAAGTTATCACTTCATACCCATGCTGACTTATTGTTTTCGCATAGTTATCGCAAAGTATGAGCTCATCCTCTACTAAAAGAATTTTTTTGGGCATTAATTTGCTCCCTGTATATTAATATAAATGCACCATAAAGCAGTTTATCAATGATTTTAACCTGCTAAGCCTTTATATCACTTTATTGCCATATTTTATCATCACATTACCCATATTCTAACCTTCTAGTGCCATTTCCTGAGTGTTTAATATAGCCAGATTTAAATAAAAATTAGGAGAAGAATATTATGAAGTTATTTAAAACGATCATTTTGATAGGTCTTATTAGTATTCAGTCTATCGCTGTAGCAAATGACAATAAACAAAATTATGCCTCAACTAAGGAAAATGTTGGTTTTGGAGTGGGAAGCCTTATTGGTGGCTTAATAGCTGGTCCCATTGGGGTCATTGTTGGAGCTAGTGGCGGAACATGGTTAGGTGCTCGTGAAAATGAAACAGATGAAACAATTGCAAACCTTGAGAAAAAATTAAACGAAAAAAGTATTGAAATTGCATATCAGCAAAATGAATTGGCTGAGACAAAGAGAAAATTTCATGAACAATTTCAAAAAGTGGTCAACAGTCAAGAAACCCGGTCTCTAGAAAAATTAAGCCAAGGAATTTCTTATGTAATTTACTATAAAACTAACGAAGCAGAAATACATCATGCAATCCTTCCAGAAATACAAAAACTTGCTAATTTAATAAAAACATATCCCGAGATAAAAATACAGATTAATGGGTATACGGATTATCGTGGCTCGAATAGTCATAATTTAGTGTTAAGTAAAGAAAGAGTAAATAATGTTCGAGCTGAGTTCATTAAGGCTGGTATATCAAATCAAAGATTTCAAACGCATGCTCATGGCGAAAGTAAGGCATCTGCATATGAAGGCGACACTGAATCTTATGTTTTTGATCGTCGTGTAACAATAAGTTTAACGCTTAACCAAGAGGTTTAAACTTAATGAAAATAACCCGTAAAAATTTTTATGAAGTTCTGAACTTCATATTGGTAATGATGGGATTATGGGCTTGTTTGTTTCTTGTATCCAATTTTTTTGGCTCGCCAAATGATAATTCTCTCTATACATCAAATAATAACTCTGTGTATAAAAAAATTAATACCTCTGTTTATAAGAATGATTATAACTTCGTAAATTTGATGAACGAAACAAATGAGGGCGCTCTTCTATTCAAAAGAATGAATGGGGTGACGTACGATGGTAATAATTTTTTCCGTAATTATGGATATAGCAAAGCACCAAAACTTGATATCGATGTGGCAATGGAAATTACGGGCATGGTTAATCGTGTAAGCGTTACACAAACCTTTAGTAATACAACTGACAATTGGCAGGAAGGTATTTATGTTTTTCCTTTGCCTGAGGATGCCGCAGTCGATCGTATGCGACTAAAAATTGGTGAACGCGTTATTGAAGGCCAGATAAAGGAAAAAAAAGAGGCAAAAAAAATATATAGACGAGCCAAACAAACCGGAAAAAAAGCTGCGCTAACAGAACAGGAAAGGCCTAATATTTTTACCACTTCAGTTGCTAATATTGCACCTCATGAAACAGTAAAAGTTGAAATTGAATTTCAACAGATTACTCGCTACGACAATGGTGCTTTCTCTATACGTTTTCCAATGACTGTCGGACCGCGATATATCCCTGGGGAAAACTTAAGTAGAAACTACGCTGGTTTTTCATCGGGTACCGGCTGGGCGTACGACACAGATGAAGTAATTGATGCATCTCGGGTTACCCCTCATATTTTACACCCAGATAGAAAACGTGAAAATATTGTTACAATAAAAATTGATCTTGATGCTGGTCTGGAATTGGAAAGAATTCGCAGTCCTTACCATGAAATAGAAATTGATAAACAAAATAATCAATACTACATAAATCTAAAACAAGACCCGACCCTAGCAAATCGTGACTTTGAATTAATCTGGCAAGCACATCCTAGTGACGTTCCAAAGGCAGCACTATTTACTGAAGAAATAAATGGCTATGACTATGGGATGATTATGATGTTACCACCAGATGTAGAAAAAGCCGAAATACTTAGTAGAGAAATGATTTACGTCATCGATACGTCTGGATCAATGGGTGGTGGATCGATTTTGCAAGCAAAGGAAGCACTTAAAATTTCATTAACCAGACTCAAGCCAGATGACCATTTTAATATTATTCAATTCAACTCACTAACATCGAGTTTATTTCATCAGTCTCAACCCGCTAACCAAGCTTCGCTGCTTCGAGCACTTAACTATGTAAACTCATTAAGAGCCGATGGCGGAACCGAAATGCAACCAGCCTTATTAGCTGCGCTTGACAATCAGGGAAGAAATGTTGGTTTACGCCAAGTTATCTTTATAACCGATGGCAGTATTGGTAATGAACAATTATTGTTTAAAACCATTCAAGTGCGATTGGGTCGTAGCCGTTTATTCACAATTGGTATCGGTTCGGCGCCAAACTCACACTTTATGTCTCGTGCAGCTAGTTTTGGACGCGGGACACATACTTACATAGGCAAACTCAGTGAAGTAAATACCCGAATGCAAAGTTTTTTTGAAAAAATTGAATCTCCAGTTTTGAGAGATATTCATACAAATATCGGTCAATTATCAGGCTTTGAATTTATGAATTCCATGGAAATATGGCCACAAAAAATACATGACCTATACAGCGGGGAACCATTACTTATTGCAGTAAGAGCAAAAAATTTACCGCTCGATGAAATAAGAATATCCGGACAGGTAGCGAAAAGTAGATGGTCCTCAAGCTTGATGCTTACTGGGGGGCAAAATCGAACTGGTATAGCAAAATTTTGGGCTAGAAAAAAAATAGCCACTTTAATGGAACAAGAACAAGATGATGGATTTGAATCGGTAAAAAAAATAATCACTAATACCGCTCTAGAACACCACTTGGTTAGTAAATTTACCAGCCTTATTGCGGTCGATCTCTCGCCAGTACGCCCATCCAACAAAAAGCTGAACTCACATCCAGTTCCTGGGCATCTACCCCTTAACTGGCAATACGATAAAGTCTTTGGCCAGAAATTTCCAGACACAGCAACTGATGCACGTCTCAATTTTATTATAGGCATATTACTAATGTTGTTCGCATCATTCTTTTATTTAATACATCGCAATGATTCGAATATTTAAAAATACATATAGAAAATTATTTGTCATAGCCCTCCTCGTTTGTGGTCTTTGGTTTATAGGGCAAGGTTCCTATATCCATACTAAAGCGGTGTTAGCACAAATCCTGCTTGAGACTTCATGGTCAAAAACGCTTAATGGCCAAAAAAAGGTAAAGCCTTGGCCATGGGCAGACACCTGGCCAGTCGCTCGTCTTAGTGCACCCGACTATGGTATTAGCCACATTGTCCTGGCCGGAGCTAGTGGTTCCTCATTAGCTTTTGGCCCGGGACATCTTTTTGGTAGTGCAGGACCTGGGGAAGATGGAAACATTATTATTTCTGGCCATAGAGATACACATTTTAATTTCCTCAAATACCTTAAAATAGGAGATTTTCTAAACCTTCAGTCGCATATAAAAACTGAATCATATCGGGTAACAGATATATTAGTCATCGATAAGGCAACGATTGATGTTGTTCCCACAGATATAAATAATAAATTACTTCTTATTACATGTTACCCCTTCAATGCTGTTCAAGCTGGTGGCCCATTGCGTTACGTTATTATTGCTGAACCTGACCATAAACATATTTTTATTTGAGAGATATTATGCACACATTATTAAAAACAACTTGTGAAACACCTCTTACAAAAGAGAACATTTTAAAATCAACAAAAAAAATAAATCCAACACTAAGTAATAAATGTCGTCGCCGTCTGAAATATATGCATATTTCTAGTTTTGATTGGAAGTACGGTGGAATATTATCTCCAATAAAATTCATAGACCGCGATAGTGTTGAATATTCACTAATAGCTGGTAGTAGTGGTGATATCAATGAAAAAAGAATGGCTAAATTAACGCTGGATAATGCAATTGCGTTGATTGACCCTGTATGGGGCGGCGCCTATCAATACTCAACACTAAGTAAATGGGATATGCCACACTATAAAAAAACAATTGCAGCCCAGGCAGGTCACCTGAGAATTTATTCGTTGGCATACGCGCATATGAAATCGAGTAGTTATCTAGATATCGCTAACTCTATTCAAAAATATATTTATAATTTTATGACATCTAACAATAATATATTCTATGCAAGTCAATCAGGCAAAATGCCAAAAATAAATCAGAATGAATATTTTTCACTTAAAAAATCAAAACAAGAAGAAATTATATCTTCAAAAATTGATAAACAAATATTAGTAAGAGAAAATGGATGGATAATTGAAGCGTTAGCTAGTCATGCTGAATATTGTGGAAATAAAAAGAGTTTATTTATGGCAATCAGAGCTATTGATTTTATCAATAAGAATTATAGGACTAATGATGGAGGTTACATAAGAAATCAATCCTCAAGTGGGCCACAATATTTATCTGATACGCTTTCGATGGCAAGAGCTTTGTTGCAAATTTATCGCAATACATTGGATAAGAAATATTTAAAATATTCATCAGAGTCATTGAATTTCATTAATAAAAATTTTAGAAGTAAGTTCTTTGGTTTTTATAATAAAATTTCTACACATGGAAATGATTCTTCAATATGTCAAATAGATGAAAATATTTCATTAACACGTTTTGCTAATCTTATGAAATATTATACTAATGAAAATAAATTTGATGAAATTACAAAACATGGTCTACGTTATTTATCTATTCCTGAAGTAGCAACTGCTCGCATTGAAGAAGCGGGAGTACTTCTAGTCGATCTAGAGACACAAACAACACCACTTACAATCAACATTTCTGGGAATATAGCTAATCCTAAAACTACTGAATTTTTGAATATTGCACGTAGAAAAGAAGGATGGTACAAACTAATAAAACTTCATGAATCAAAAAAAGATTCGGTATCAATTGAAATTGATGGATTTAAATCGAAGCCAGTTTATTGTCCAGATAAATTTAATGAATTACTCCTAACGCATTAACAATATCAAATAATAATGAAACAATATGATAAGTGAATTGCTACCTTATTTATTATTTATTTACCTGATACGCAAATATGTTAGTAAAAAGATAGATTTTTTTATTTTTCCTAAAATGACTAATTAATCATCAACTGCATAAAGCGAAATATATTCCTTGGCTTTCGCTCTTGCTTCTTGCAATTCCTCGGCACTTAGATTTGCTTCTACAATACTCGAATTTAGTTTAGCCTGATCATAGTCAGAGGTAATTGCCGCTAGTTGAAACCACGCATAAGCCTCGATTAAATCTTTCTTTACTCCGGTACCCTCGAAATACATAAAACCAAGGCTATTTTGTGCTTCCTTTGAGCCTTGCTTAGCAGCACTTAAATAGTATTCTCTAGCTTTTGATAGGTTTTTTTCGACGCCTTGCCCCAGAAAATACATTAACCCTAGATTATGCTGAGCACCCTTACTTCCTAGATGAGCCGCTCTATCCCACCATTTTATTGCCTCACTAATATTTTTGTTTACACCCTCACCGTTGTAATAAATTTTTGCTACATTAATTTGTGAAGGAATATAATCTTGATTTGCGGCTTTGAGATACCAATTAACAGCTTCAGCAATATCCTGATTTACCGAGATACCATTATGATGAAATAACGCCACATTGTGCTGAGCTTTTGGTTCACCATGGTCAGCTGCTTTTTGATACCATTCAAATGACGTGGAGTAGTTTTGCTCAACACCCTTACCTTCGCGATACATAGCGCCAAGATAGAATTGAGATTTCATATGATTTTCAGAAGCAAGCGCGAGAAAAGCTTTTAACGCCTCGTCGTAATTTTCATTTTTGTATGCGGCATATGCATCATCAAAATCTGAAGCAGATACTGTTGAAAATAACAGAATCATTAAAAATAAGTGAATTATCTTTTTCATAGTGAACCCTTTTGGAAGATTACAATATTGACAAAAATAATTAAAATTAGTTCATATATAGGATGTAGTTATAATCTCTCTAAGTAGGGTTGCCGTATGAACTGCATGGATAATTCTTACTTAGCCCTTCAAGTACAATGTTTTGCGCGTCTTCGTTTAAACGAGACGACTGGCTACGTAAATGCACAATCATATTATCCGTTGCTTCCTGTATAGATGTTACTTGCGGATTGATACAAAATATCGGCGGACTCTGCTCAGCCTGTTGGAGTTTAAGTACGGTTTGAGTTAACCCAAATAAATATCTCATGCAATATTGATTGGGAGAGCCAGGAGAGGAGTTCTCCTCGCAGCCAGCAAGTAATTCTCCAGCTGTGAGCATCACATCCTCATGATGATCTGCAATCGCTTTCGATGAATTAAGGAAAAGCAAGCTCAATGAAATAAAGAATATCTTTTTAAGTAATATCATAATGTCCTCGTAACAAATTTGTTAGCTCTTCATTTAAACCATTAAATTCAAATTTCAAAAGATTACTAGAAATAAATTATCAGCTAGAAATTGATATCAAAAACATAATAAATAAAACAACAATAGCAATTGGTATCAAAGCACCTTTCCAATCCGAATTTTCAACATTTTTACTCTGCTCTAAAGCTTTTTTTACACCTGGCCAAAATAAAAACGTAACAATAACTGCGACCATTCCTAGCAAGATTTGTTCCCACGAATTCATAATCTAACCCCTATGATTTAGCATAATTTTTATTGGTATGAATGCAGAAATAAACTATAAAAAGTTTTACCATTAACTTAGACTGCATCATTAAAAGAATAAAAAGCTAGAAATGAAAGCCTCAATTACATAGCATGGAAGATAATCTTCCCATGTGAATCTATTAACTAAGACTTCGCTTCGACTTCAACCGCATGCAGGCCTTTTGGTCCCTGCTCAGCATTATAGGTTACAGGTTGCCCTTCATTTAATGTTTTAAAGCCTTCAGCTTTAATTGAAGAAAAATGAACAAAAATGTCATCGCCCCCCTCGTCGGGCTCGATGAAGCCAAAACCTTTTGATTCGTTAAACCATTTAACTTTGCCACTACTCATATTGCGGAACCCCTCATTTAATCGCTTATTTTTTTATTGGATCTTCTCTTCATAACAACTATCTAAAATAATAGCCTATTTTATATGTAAAAAAATTAAAGCTCTAACTTCTTTTTAAAAGTATCGATATTTTTTATTTTTTTATTTTTTTATTTTGTAAACCAGATGAAAAACATAGCCTTAAGAAATAATAATAACCCAATTCATATTTAGTTCTCTTAATCTACTGAATTTATCAGTTTTTTGTATTGAACAAATCTAATTAGTATTGATAATAATTCTCATTTAGGTTATATTTATTATTCAAGTTATATACAAATAATGTTTTTCGAAGACAAAAGAGGAATGAAATGAATAAAAATCACTATTTAAATAGAACTATCTACATGATTTTGTTCATGTTTTTCACTGTTTCTGCCGCTAACGCAGCACCGACAGCAGAAGAGATGTGGCAAACTATACAAGAACAGCAAAAGGTTATTGAAGAGCTTCAGGAGCAGCTTGATGCTACCGCAGAAGCTGTAGAATCTGGTGCTGGATCAACTAGCAGTTGGGCTGATAAAACCCAAATGGGGGGTTATGGCGAACTTCACTACAGATTTGGTGATGGAACAGATCAAGCTGACTTCCACCGCTATGTCCTATACATAGGTCATGACTACAGCGATAGCATCCACTTCTTCTCAGAATGGGAATTAGAGCATTCATTAGCTGGAGAGGGTAAAGAAGGTGAGGTTGAATTAGAACAAGCATGGGTCGAAATTGATCTTAATGAAAATCATCACTTTCGTGCCGGACTTGATATTCTCCCTATCGGTTTAATCAATGTTACACATGAACCAAATACATTTTATGGTGTTGAACGAAATGCGGTCGAATCACGAATCATTCCGGCTACTTGGTGGGAAGCTGGTTTTGGTTTAAACGGTGAAGTTGCTCCAGGTGTTAACTATGACATCGTACTTCACTCAGGGCTAGAAACGAGTAGCAACATACGATCTGGTAGACAAAAGGTAGCAGAAGCAAACGCAGAATATCCGGCAGCAACTGGCCGACTCCGTTATACGGGTATTCCGGGTCTTGAATTAGCTGCTTCATACCAATACCAAAGCAACATAGGTGGTGAACTACAATCTGGAAATGATGCATCCCTATTTTCAACTCATGTCGATTATAAACATAGCTCGGGTTTAGCTTTCCGTGCTCTTTACGCGGGATGGGATATGAATAAGAACTTATCAGCTGATGGTAGAGACTCATATGGTTGGTACGTTGAACCTGCTTACCGTTGGAATATGGGAGGAGATACTGATGTGGGCGTTTATGTAAGATATGAAGACATAGACCGTGGACAATCAGGTGCTAGAAACGAAGAAGAACGCACCTCAACAGGTTTTAATATCTGGCCACACCCGAAGGTAGCGTTCAAGGGTACCTTTGAATCAGTGAAAGACGTTGATGCTAATACAACCACAGATAACTTCTATCTTGGTCTAGGGTATTCGTTCTAAATAATAAATTTTAAGAATTATCGTTACAACGGTAATATCCTCGTGGTGATATATTTAGGGCACTTTCATGTGCCCTATTTTTTTTGTAGGATTTATAACTAATATATGACAAAACTGACTTTATATATCTTTTTATTTCTAATAACTCAGATTTGGAGTTTACACTCTTATGCAAAGGGAACTTATTTAGAGCCTGAAAAATTTTTATCAGACGTGTTTAACAATAACCCGCCAAATCCACAAAAATTATGGCTAAAAAAAGACCTGAAGAAAGAAATAAAAAAAATACTGGGAGATGAATTCAAGCCATTACGACTCCGATATTGGGATGATGGGTCTAAAAAAGCATGGATTTTAGAGAGAATTGGCAGAGACAAACCAATTACAACTGGATATGTTACTTCAAAAGGAAAGATTTTAGATGTGAAAGTACTAGTTTTCAGAGAATCAAGAGGATGGGAAGTAAGATATCCTTTTTTTACAGAACAATTTTCAGATGCCACCCTTAAAGCTGATACGAAATTAGATAGAAAAATTGATGGTATTAGTGGGGCAACATTGTCAGTTGATGCTTTGATAAAATTAGCACGTCTAGCTCTATTTCTAGATAAACACGTTGATGATAAAAAAAATTGAAAATAAGTAAATGTCTCTTAAAATAGAGAAATGTTTCTTGTTATACAAAAATGGCATAAAAAGATAGGTACATGTATTGTCCTATTTGTAATTTTTCTTTCTATTAGCGGTATCGCATTAAATCACAGCGAAAAACTCAGATTAAATACAACATTCATAAAGATGGAATGGCTACTTGATCTTTATCAAATTAGTCCGCCCTCCGATCCAATTAGTTTCTCCACACATAATAATAATTGGGTGTCACAGCTCGGCAAACGTATATATTTTAATGATAAAGAAATTATTAATGATGCTAAGAAGCTTGTTGGTGTTGTTTACGTAAATAACACTTTTGTAATTGGTTATGATGGAAAATTGATGGTGCTGACCAATAAAGGTGAGCTTCTGGAATCGCTATCCGGTGTGGAAGGTGTCCCTGCCGGTATGAAAAAAATTGGTTACGACGAAGTAGATAACGTCGTCATTGAATCAGCTCACGGCTACTATCGTGTCAATTTGGAAATATTGGTATGGGATGAGCATGATTATCTTTCTGCAGATTGGTCGACTGTATCGAATATTTCAGAACACTTAAAAACAGCTATTCTTAACGAATACCGAGGTAGAGGACTAACTGTAGAGAGGGTGCTACTAGACATGCATAGTGGTCGCGTTGTCGGTCCATGGGGAATATATTTTATGGACCTAGTTGCTATTCTTTTTTTAATAATCTCGTTTACTGGCGTCTGGATGTGGTGGTATAGAAGGAATTAAAATACCTCAAAATTTACATTTAAAAAAAGATATGGCGCGCCCGGAAGGATTCGAACCTCCGACCCCCTAGTTCGTAGCCAGGTACTCTATCCAACTGAGCTACGGGCGCATTTCTTATTTATATTCT
>MDSV01041341.1_pt1 | contig 21243 bp, 17 predicted proteins | sample 810851 | NCBI WGS metagenome assembly MDSV01 (sample SAMN05326640, study PRJNA326480) | marine metagenome | isolation source: seawater | place: Atlantic Ocean: North East | collected 2012 | reverse complement strand
GATATTCTGCGCTCACCTTCAATGCCCACCGCATTCACTATGACACCCCATATGTTACCGGGGTCGAGGGGTACCCTGGGCTTATCGTACATGGACCTCTGCTGGCGACCATGATGCTGGAGCTACTGTGGCAAAACCTGCCGGAGGCCCAGCTAAGCGCCTTCGAATTCAAGGCCCTTCGGCCCGTATTTGACAACAAAGCCTGCACCATCTGCGCCACCAGCCCTGACAGCGAGGGCAATGTCCGACTCTGGGTCGCAGACCATGAAGGAGCCCTCTGCATGCAGGGCCAGGCCATTATCCGACCCTAGAGTGTTCTTCATTGCACCCGCCTTGTGATATTATGCGCGCGATTTCGGCCACGGCCGGAAATCATAGAGACTTGAAAGTTACGGAGAGTTGGCCGAGTGGCTGAAGGCGCGCCCCTGCTAAGGGCGTATAGGTTTACCCCTATCGAGGGTTCGAATCCCTCACTCTCCGCCACAACCAAAAAGGCCCCGCATTGCGGGGCCTTTTTGGTTGTGGCGCAAAGTGACCCAGGTAAACCCCCCCGGTTCGGCAAAACGCAAACGCATTTTGGACAGCCGCAGGCTGCCCCATCGGGGTGAGCCATCTGACTTGGTCAGATGGCGAATCAATCCCTTCAAAGCCCCAATTCAGCGCTTACCCCGAAAAAACCCAAATCCAACCCCCTAAAACCAAAAAACCCGACCACCAAACCGATGACAGGGTCTTCAATACTTCCAAACGCAGGTAGTAAGGCCCTAAGACTCCCCTTCCCCCTGCGCATCACCACCTTTCTCTTGCTGGATGCGCTGGTAAATCTCTTCGCGGTGGACTGCCACCTCTTTGGGCGCGTTCACGCCAATTCTAACCTGATTACCCTTAACCCCTAGCACGGTAACCGTTACATCATCCCCAACCATCAATGTCTCGCCGATACGGCGCGTCAGTATCAACATTGTAATTCTCCATTACTCATTCCTTTGTGTATTCCTTCGGTGCAGGTCAAGCCCCGAAAGGCCGTCGGGCCAATTGCAACTGCCCGTTAACGGAGCGCGGTCTTTCTCCTGGTTGTTTCTCCTGGTTGTTTCTCCCGATTGATTCGAGTCGTCCGACTCTCTCAAGTTTTCGAACTTGTCGGACAACCTCCGCCCTGCGCTCGCTGACCCACACGATACGGGCACTTCAGAGAGTTAGACCGGGTTGAGGTCAGTTTTCTGCCCGCAGCATATCCATAGTATCTGCCTATATTGACGCCTTGCCAACCGTTTAGAGCCGGAAATAAGTCACATTTAGCCGCTTAACTAACTCAATTAATGCTGTTTTCGGCGTCCGGATCACCCAATTCGAAGGCACTGTGAAGCGCACGCACCGCAAGTTCGAGGTATTTTTCCTCGATGACAACGGAGATTTTGATCTCTGAGGTAGTGATGATTTGAATATTGATATTCTCTTCCGCCAGGGCTTTAAACATCTTGCTGGCAATGCCGGCATGGGATCGCATACCCACCCCAACCAGAGAGACCTTGCAGATTTTCTTGTCCAGGATTACCTCGCGAGCCTCTAGCGAGTTAGACACGGAGTCCAGGATCGCCTTGGTCCTGTCACCCTCCGCACACTTCACTGTGAATGTGATGTCGTTGGTACCATCCGCTGCCACGTTTTGCACAATGACATCGACTTCAATGCCAGCATCACTCACTGGACCAATCACGTTGTAGGCGATACCGGGAACATCGGGCACACCGGTTACGGTAAGCTTGGCTTCATCGCGTTCGAATGCGATTCCTGCAATGCTTGGATCTTCCATTGCTGTGTCTTCCTCCAGACTAATAAGGGTACCTGGACCTTCTTCAAAAGTGGAAAGGACTCTTAACGGGACTTTGTATTTTCCCGCAAATTCCACTGAGCGGATTTGTAGCACTTTCGCCCCAAGGCTGGCCAACTCCAACATCTCTTCAAAAGTAATACTGCTGAGCAGGTGCGCATCTTCGACCACGCGAGGGTCAGTTGTGTAAACACCCTTGACATCGGTATAGATCTGACACTCATCTGCATCCAAAGCTGCAGCCAGTGCAACCGCGGTAGTATCGGAACCACCCCGCCCGAGAGTAGTTATACAACCATTCTCATTAACGCCCTGAAATCCCGCAACCACGACAATATTCTGTTGATCCAGTTGCGCCATGATTCGGGTGCTATCTATCTCACGAATTCGCGCCTTGGTATGCGCTTCATCAGTGAGGATGCGAACCTGACCGCCGGTGAACGAGCGCGCACCGTAACCGCGCTTTTCCAAGGCCATGCAGAGCAAAGCTATGGTTACCTGTTCGCCGGTGGAAAGCAGAACATCCATTTCTCTTGGCGTCGGTTGCTCCATCATTTCCAGGGCCATGGCAGTCAGGCGATTCGTTTCTCCACTCATGGCGGATACCACAATCACCACGTCGTCGCCGCGGTCACGAAATTTGGCAATCTTTTCTGCGACCGCTTCAATTCGCTCGACTGAGCCGACTGAGGTGCCACCATATTTTTGAACAATCAGAGCCATGTCTGCTACACCTGGTTGAGGCGCTCCTCCAGCCACGAATGCACGCTATCCAGCGCTGCGGGCAATTTTTCAGGTTCGCTGCCACCAGCCATAGCCATGTCTGGCCTTCCGCCACCTTTGCCCCCCACCTGTTGGGCGACCATATTCACCAGCTCACCGGCCTTCACCCGGTCAGTTAAATCCTTACTCACACCGGCCACCAGATTTACCTTGCCATCACCTGCACTGCCCAGCACGATCACAGAGGTACCCAGCTTGTTCTTTAATTGATCCATGGTGTCCCGCAGCGACTTGGGATTAAAACCCTCCAGCTTCGCAACCAACACCTTGGAGCCAGCCAATTCCACAGCACTTGCACTGAGGTCATCACCAGCGCTTGCCGCCATTTTCGATTTCATTTGCTCGAGCTGTTTTTCCAGGGCCTTATTCTGACTGATCAGACCAGTCAGCTTGTCGAGAATTTCACCCGTGCCGGATTTAAGCAGTGCCGCAGCATCACGAAGTATCGACTCTTCTCTCTCAACCAGCGCCAATGCTCCATGCCCTGTGACCGCTTCAATCCTGCGCACACCGGCAGAAATACCTGACTCACTCGTAATCTTGAACAGGCCTATATCACCCGTTCGATCAACGTGACAGCCGCCGCAGAATTCAATGGAATAGTCGCCACCCATTGAAACGACACGCACCTCATCACCGTACTTTTCACCGAACAGTGCCAGGGCACCCTTTTCACGAGCCGCCTCAATTCCCATGACTTCCTTGTCCACACCGGAGTTGCTGAGAATTTCGGCGTTCACCTGTTCTTCGATTTGTTTAAGCTCTGCCGCACTGACTGGAGAATTGTGTGAAAAATCAAAGCGCAACCTGTCGGCTGCGACCAGGGAACCTTTTTGCAGGACGTGAGATCCGAGAACATTGCGAAGTGCTGCATTCATTAGATGGGTTGCAGAATGATTCAAGGTAATCGCTGCGCGGTCATTGCCCGCAACCAATGCGCGCACCTGGTCACCAACATTCAGATTACCGCTTGCCAATTTGCCGCGGTGCAGGAATACATCCGACTGTTTCTGGGTATCCGATACTTCAAAGCGCGCACTGCTATTTTCCAGAAACCCGCTATCACCGATCTGCCCGCCGGATTCTCCGTAAAATGGCGTCGAATCGAGAATAACTGTCACCTCTAAATCAACAGGGGCGGTATGCAGTTTTTCATTCGCCAATGAATAGATCCCTACTACCCTACCATCGCCCTGAAGGCTGGTGTAACCGGTAAATGCAGTCGCAGCTAGATCTTCGAGGTTGAGCTTGTCTACAGCAGTGAAATGGCTCGCCGCACGGGCCTGTTCACGCTGCACCTTCATCGCCGCCTCAAAACCATCCATATCAAGAATGAGATCCTGTTCGCGGGCAATGTCTGCCGTGAGGTCAACAGGGAATCCGTAAGTGTCATACAATTTGAATACGGTCTCACCGGCGATAACGTCTCCCTGTAGTTCTGCGATCGCTTTTTCGAGAATGGCCATTCCATTTTCCAGTGTGCGCGCAAATTGCTGCTCCTCTTCCACAAGGACTTTTTCGACAAATTCCTGTTTTCGGTCCAGCTCTGGATAAGCCTCACCCATAGCGCGAGTAAGAGACGCCACAATTTCATAGAAGAAGACTTCTTTTACGCCGAGACGGTATCCATGTCTGACGGCGCGCCTCACTATGCGTCTGAGCACATAACCTCTGCCTTCATTTGAGGGAATGACGCCATCGACAACTAAAAAGGCACAAGACCGTATGTGATCGGCAATAACTCGAAGTGAGTTATTTTCGAGGTCTTGAGTATTGGTAATTTTGGCGATATCGCGTATTAGTCCAGCGAACAGATCTATCTCATAGTTGCTGTGCACATCCTGAAGCACTGCCGCCAACCTTTCCAAACCGGCACCGGTATCCACCGACGGCTTGGGCAATGGCATCATCGAGCCGTCGGCTTTACGTTCGAACTGCATAAAGACTAGGTTCCAGATCTCAATGTAGCGGTCCCCATCTTCGTCTGGACTACCTGGTGGACCACCGGGAACGTCGGGCCCATGATCATAGAATATTTCAGAACAGGGACCGCACGGGCCGGTGTCACCCATCGCCCAGAAGTTATCCTTTTCCCCCAACCAGGAGAATCGGTCTGGGTCGACTTTGATTTCATCCATCCAGATCGCCGCAGCCTCATCGTCTTCCTTGTAAACGGTGATCCAGAGTTTCTCCGGAGGCAATCCCAATTCAACAGTCAGAAATTCCCAGGCAAACTGAATAGCCTCACGTTTGAAATAATCTCCGAACGAAAAATTCCCGAGCATCTCGAAAAAAGTATGGTGGCGAGCCGTATATCCCACATTCTCGAGATCATTATGCTTGCCACCAGCACGCACACAGCGCTGTGAGCTGGTGGCCCTGACTCGTTCTCGCTTCTCATCGCCAAGGAATACATCTTTGAACTGCACCATCCCGGCATTAGTGAATAGCAGGGTTGGATCGTTCGCCGGCACCAGTGGGCTGCTGGATACTATCTCGTGGTCTCGCGCGGCAAAGAATTCGAGAAATTTCTGTCTTATTTCTGCAGATTTCATCTGATCAACTTTAAAGTACTGATTATCGAATTAGAGTGATTGTCCGGAGCATCCGCCCCGCTCAAAAAGGCACAGAATTATAGCGCTTATTGACTGGAGGTTGCAGGCCTAAGTGCCGGTAAGTCCTGCAAAAAATGCGAGATTCTTTTGAATCCTGGCCAATTGTCAGGGTTTAACGGAGGACTCCATGCTGTTTATGGAGCGAACATGCTGGTTTTGGCACGAGAATTCAGCTTTGGACTAGTCCGAATTCTCTTCATCGCTTCTTCCCAGCAGGCTCGATGAGCTTGGGGTAAAGCTGAAATTGCTGATTATTTTTTCTTTCGGCACTCGCAGATTGCCGTCACTGGATAGCATGATGGCCACTGGGCGCGTCTGCGGAAAGTGGCTGAGTACAATAGCCACAATGATGAGGAAGGGGACGCATAGAAACATGCCAGGGATTCCCCAAATGGCATTCCAAAGTGCGAGATTGAGCAGAATCACAACCGGACTGAGGTTAAAGGACGAGCCCATCAGTCGCGGCTCCAGAATATTCCCAATACAAATCTGCAGCGCACCAATGCCAAGTAGCACCAAAACAAATAGTGTATATCCATCCGATTGCGCCAGGGCTATGAGGGCCGGGAAAATCGTTGCGACAATTGAACCTACTGTCGGAATGAAATTAAGTAAAAAAATCAGGAGACCCCAGACTGCAGCGAAATCCACCCCTACCGTAGATAGAAATGTAAAACTCAATATTCCAGTCAGAGAACTGGTAAACATCTTGATACTTATGTATTTCTGGATATCGTCCCGAATGCGCGTGATGATGCGATGCGCCTCATCTTCCCTATCAGGATTACTCACCAGCGCTGAGATTTTATTACTGAAATGCCCCTGCTCAAGGAACAAGAAGCCCAGGTAAATTAGAATCAGCCCTCCGTTGGCCAGGATGCCAGCAAAAGAGGAGGCTATCGATGTAGCGTAAGAGGGTATATTGATCCAATCGGTGATCAATTCACTGAGACTGCGCTCCTCGAAGGCAGCGAAGTCAATAAATGGAACTGACTCTAGCCGACGTGTCAAGTTCTCCTGATAGATAGGCGCCACGTCCAACACATCATCTGCCGAGGCACTGAGAAAATTAACCAGCGCCCAAATCAATAGCAGAAAAGTCAGTAATGACGCCCCCAGGCAGACAGGCATCGGAAATTTGAAACCAGCAACTTCGATTCTGCTGAATCCGCGGGCCAGGGTATTGATCAGGTACCAGAGCGCAATCGCAATCACTAATGGCAACAGCAGTGACTCACCAACAACAAGAAGGTAAAAAACCAGGGTTACCAGGACAGCCGAAGCCGTGAAATTGAGGACTTTCATAGGGTACTTTTTATAGCGTGCTTTTCATCGGGCACTTATCCTACGCAGAGATCATGCCCACGAGTTTGAATGACAATCCTTCAATTCGCACTAGTCTGCAGCGCAGAGCCAGGTGTAGGTAATTTTTACACCTTCCTCAGTATTTGCGAAGAATATCACATTTTCATTGCCCCACCCCCATTAGTCTATCAGCCTGAAACCCTTTAAATACCTGGCTTGGTATCGAGGCACCTGAGATAGTGATGAAGTTGGAAGGTTATTCAAATCTTCTCAAAAGCGGCGAAGGTGGAATGGAGCACGTGTATCGCGGTATCCAGGACTCCCTGCAGCGCCCGGTCGCCATCAAACTGCTGATCAATGAGCTCAGCTTTGATGCAGAGGCGCGCAAGCGGTTTGAGCGAGAATCCTACATCATTGCCCGCCTTAATCACGCCAATATCATTCACGTCATAGACCGTGGCATCACCGGAGATGAGATGCCCTATTTCGTGATGGAATTTGTCGAAGGTATCGATCTCGGTACCGCGATGAAATCGCGCCAACTTGGCCATGGGCATAAAGTCGACATCATTGTCCAGATTCTGAAGGCGCTTGCCTACGCTCATGGAAACAACGTGATTCACCGCGACATCAAGCCTGACAACATTCTGGTTGACGATGATAACAACATAAAGATTCTAGACTTCGGCATCGCCCAATTTTATGAGGAAATGCGCAAGACCTATGATCGCACCTGCGCTGGCATGGTCATGGGCACGTTCAACTATATGTCCCCGGAACAAAAGGAATCAGCAGAGAACGTAACGGCCCAGAGCGATCTGTATTCTGTGGGCGTGCTCATGTACCACCTGTTTACAGGCAAGCTGCCCAGCGGCCGTTATCCTGACCCAAGCGAACTAAACCCGGATGTATCTGAAGAACTCAATCAGTTGATCCTGCAATGCCTGCAGGAAGACCCGAATCATCGCCCAGACTCGGCCGAGGAACTCAAAATCCGACTGCTTGCGATTCCCCAGGGCGCCCATATCAATGAGGAGCAGAAGCTGCGGGCAGAGCAAGGCTTCACGAGTTTTAAATCCAAGTTCCTGCTGCTCGATGTACTGAGAGAAGACCGCTTCGGTGGAGTTTACCTCTACCAGCAAAAGGAAAAAGGCACACTCCTGATCGTCAAAAAGAAAGTCAGAGGCAGTTCCGGCTATGAAGCCATGAGCCTGCTGGCTTCAGTGACGCATCCCAATATCGTGAGTACTTTAGGCACATTTCGTAATAATGATTTTTTCGTGCTAATCCAGGAGTATATGAGTGGCGGCACGCTGCAGGACAAACTGGCCTTCCATCTAACCTGGCAACAAACACTTCAGATCGCCAAACAGCTCTGTGAAGCAGTGGTATTCGCTCACAACAACCGCGTTGTTCACGGTCATTTGCGTCCTACCAACGTGCTGTTTGACCCGGATAGGTCGGTAAAAGTCACTGACTTCTGGCTACAGGACGATACCAGCGACGTGTAGACGGCCTGTTTCTAATATTTGGAAGGTGAGGATCGCTCCCGGTCATTAGATATTTACGCAGTCGGCGTTCTACTCTATCAATTGTTTACCGGATGCTTACCTCGCCGCCGCAATGAAACCGGCTTCGTGATCCGCAAGGCTTTCGCCAAGTTACCGACAGACATACAGGATCTTATTACCAAAATGCTTTCAACGATTCCTGCAAACAGGAGTCAGGATAGTTTGCAGCAGGCGCTTGAGCTATTTGATAGCCAGCTATCCAAGCGGCAACAGCTATCATTTACTGAGCGCCCTGCACGTGTTAAAAATCGAGTTGCTGATCGCCGCAAAGAAGACCAGTCGAAACCTGCAAGACTGTGTAAGGTTACCAAGATCGACACAGTAACGGACGCAGTGAAGCAAATGCCACACAGTCCGGACGACAGCGAAGCTATCTCCCAATTGGCTACCAGGAAGAAACAGCCAACAAGTGGAAATCGGGTAAATTTACTGTTCGCCCTGCTCTGCCTTGTGTATGCGCAATATCTGTTTCTATTTGATGGTCAGGAAAAAATTAACCACAGTATGCCGGCTGTTTACGTGGCGGTAGTTAGCGAATTTGAGGGGCTTGTAGGCAAACCAGATGTCAGAGGAACGTTTCCAGGTGAGAATAGCCGGCTTTACTGACACTGGCCTCAAACGCCAGCTCAACGAAGATCATATCGGTTTTGATCAGGAGTTGGGCATTGCAGTGCTCGCAGACGGTATGGGTGGTCACCAATCTGGCGAAATTGCCTCCCATATGGCGGTGGAGTCAGTGCTGGAACAACTTCAGAGCATGTGCAAACCGAAACCTACTGAATCGATAACTGGTTCTCAGCTGTTGGACTACGTGAGTAATACAATTTCCTTTAGTAACAGTATGATCTACCAGGCTGCAGAAGCGGTTGATGAGCACCGCGGCATGGGTACTACCCTGGTTGCTGTGATGATTCAGGGTTCACAGATTTATGCCGGCCATGTGGGTGACTCGCGCCTTTATTTATACCGCGCTGAATCGCTTCGCAGGATCACAAAAGATCACAGCCTGGTGCAAGACTTGATAGATCGCGGCTTCTATACGGAAGAAGAAGCACGCTCGGCGAATGTAGGACACATCGTCACCAGAGCTCTGGGTACCAAAGCACAGGTGGAGGTGGATACCCTACAGCACGACTTAGAGGCAGGCGATGTGTTTTTGCTCTGCTCTGACGGCTTATCGGATATGGTCGCGGACTGGCAAATTCAGGAAACATTGAAGGAGCAGACCAGCAACCTTGAAAGGGCAGCAGAGACGCTGATTTCAAAAGCGAATCGCAATGGCGGCAGGGACAATATTTCCGTCATTCTGATGCAGGTCTCACAAGCAGAAACATAAACGGAATTTTACTAGGCTGCAGTGCCACAGATTAGTAAGAGAATCGACTCATGCCAGGCAAACTTGTGTTCAGCTTCAACTCAAAACAGATAGACGAGTTTCCTCTCGACAAGGAAGTCATGACTATCGTACGCAAGGATGACAATGACATCCGTATCGAGAATCTCGTCGCGAGCGGGCATCACGCAAAGTTGCTCACTATTTTTAATGATTCCTTCCTGGAAGAACTGGACAGAACCAATAAAACCTAGGTCAACGGGCACAACATCAGGAAACATCCACTCAAAAACGGTGACGTGATCGTCATTGGCAAGCATGAATTACGCTATGAGAACGCGAATAGCGCAGCTGATGACGATACCGAGAAAACTGTACTCATTCGGCCCAAACCCCAGCAGCCTACCTACCCCAGTTCAGTTGCGTCTAACGATGTTGAATACGAACCCGCCAAGCAACCGGTGTTACCGCCCCCGCTTGAGCATGCCAAGCTGCAAATCTTGAACGGCACCGGTGCTGGTAAAGAGTTACCGCTGACAAAACCCTCGGTAAAACTGGGCAAAGCCGGTTCTGAAGTCGTCCAGATAAACCGCCGACCAGATGGACACTTCATCGTGTGCCTGGACCAACCAAAAGGCTCTGCGCCGTCCAGAGTGAACGGTAAAGACATTGGTGCGCGATCTGTGAAGTTGGACAATCATGACATTATTGAAATCAACCGACTGAAGATAGAGTACTTTCACGCCAGTTAAATCTGCCTGGCGCCGAATAATTTAACGGCTCAATTCAAGCACAAATTTGCTAACAAAAAAGGCGGCTCGATGGGCCGCCTTTTTTGTTTTTCAACGCCTGATTTAAGCGCGTATTCTGCCTAAATCGATTCGAATGCCTCAGCAACAATACCTGGCGTCAGAATTTGGGGAAGTATCACCGGCTCTTTGCTGGTATCCCCGGGGTATAGGACATAGAGCGGTACTGAGGGTCGGTTGAATCGCTCCAGTACCGCAGTAATCTCCGGATCCTCGTTGGTCCAGTCTCCCTTCATGTAGGTGATTTCCCGATCTGCCATAACCTGCTTAACGCGATCCGTGCTCAGTGTGGTCTGCTCATTAGCCAGACAGGTAATACACCAGGCCGCAGTCATGTTAACAAATACTGGTTTGCCTTCGGCCTGCAACTCATCCAGACGCTGTGAGCTGAAAATCTCATAATCCCGAACCACATTGCCTTCCTCATCGGTGCTCAGGTTGGCAACGCTCGCCGCATTAGCGACTGTTTGCATGAATGGTGACTGCGTCAGGTAGATGGCAAGCAACAGAGTCGCCAGGCTGACGCCATAATTGAATGTCCGCATAAAGACTCCCATGGTGAAACGGCGTTGATATAGCCAGGCAGCGAACGCCATCACCACGCACATACCAAGCACCAGCGACATGCCCATGACACCCACCTGGTTACCTAAAACCCAGAGGAAGAACAGAGCCGATGCATAGAGCGGGAAGGCTATGACCTGCTTGAAAGTCTCCATCCAGGGGCCAGGTTTGGGCATATACTTGTAGAGTGCCGGCACGTAGCTCAATACCAGGATCGGGAACGCCATCCCCACACCGAGTGCAACAAAGACCGCCATAGCCAGGAGCCACGATTGGGTCAAAGCAAAGCCAATGGCGGGCCCCATAAAGGGTGCAGTACAGGGCGTCGCCACCGTTGTAGCCAGCACACCTGTGAAGAAAGAGCCCTTATAGCCACCCTGCGCAGTAAGCCCGCTGCCGGCGCCCATCAAGCTTGTGCCAATTTCAAACACGCCGGACAGACTCAGTCCCATCAGGAAAAAGAGGTAGACGATGAAGGCCAGGAACCAGGGCTGTTGGAACTGAAAAGCCCACCCGACTGCTTCGCCACCAGCTCGCAGTGCGATGAGTACGGAAGCCAGGGTCACAAAGGCCACAACCACGCCTAGGGTATAGACCAGGCCGTCCATGCGCTGCTTCTCTTTTGACTCACCCGCATTATTGGCAAAGCTCAGCGCCTTGATAGAGAGCACAGGAAATACGCAGGGCATCAAATTAAGAATCATGCCGCCCAGAAAGGCGAAGCCCATGAATACCAAGAGCCCAGCACCGCCTTCACCGTTGCCGTCAGCCGTACCCCCATTTGACGCGGCGGCCAGAGGCGCGATGGTCATAGAGCTTGCATCGGCAGCGGGATTGACGAAATCAAAGGCCGTGCGCGCACCAGCATCGTTTTCCAGCACCAGCACACCGTAGACCTCAGACAGGTCCTGTAGCATGCGTCTGGGCTGCTGATGGGTAATCTGTAGCAGATTGCCCTGTAAGCTCACGTCCCGCAGCGGGCCTGGTTTGATGATTCGGCGCTGATCTGGAAAAAAATAGGCCTCTGAATAATCATCGAAAATGGGGCCAGATGCCTCAAATCCGAGACTCACTCTTTCACCGGCAACCGCTATCATCGATCGAATACCGTGATCCGTTGACGGGATCGCTTCCCTTGCTTCGTCGAACAGGGCCTGGGTGCCTGCATCCAGTTCGGGGACAGTACCGACTGGCAGGGTAATGTTGAGACGCTGCTCGCCGGGAATACAAATCTGGTCGCACACATTCCAATAGGCAAGCGTGCTCAACTCAACCTGATCGCCGCTAAAATCTGCAGGCAGGGTAACCGCTACCGGCAGCAGGACTTCTTCTTCATAACCAAAGTTCACCAGGTCGGTGTCGTAGAATGGCAGCCAGTGTGGTGCGGGCCACTGGATCTCCCCTATTTGGGTGCCTTCTGGTGTCTCCCACTCGTTCAGACTCGTGGGCTCACCACTATCACCACCCATTTTCCAATAAGTATGCCAGTGCTCGGCAGGATCAAGGCGCAGGCCCAGCCAGGTAGTCTCGCCGGGGACAATATTCGTTGTTTCAGACAGCAGCTCGACTTCAATGCTGTTATCCCATGCCACCGGGCTACGAGACGCAGTCAGGTCGAATGCCTGCAGATTCCCTGCATCATCCACGAACGAAAGCAAGCCTTCCATCGTGGTCCGCGATCCGTCATAGCGGCGATGCTGTTCGGTGGAAAGCTGAATCCGCTCCCCGTCCAACATGACATTGCGGTAGGGCGCGTAGCGCATGATTCGGCGCTCAACCGGGAAAAACCATGCCTCATCAATATCATTAAATTGGGCACCATCTGCCTTGATCATGACGTTGACCTTGCCGTCATGGTCATTGAATTCAGCTACCAGTCCATGGGCGTCAACAGGAGTCGGCAGCGTGCTTCGAGTTTCCGCGAAAGCCTGCTGCCATTGCGGATCAATTTCCAGATTTGCGGCAACCGGCAGCGCTATGGAGAAATTGGCTTCACCAGGAATACAGATTTCATCACAGACCTGCCACTCGATCAGAGTGCTTAGGGCCAACTCTTCGCCGCTAAAATTTGCTGGCACGGTGAGCGCCATTGGCAGGAAGACTTCACGTTCGTAAGTGAAGGTCACCAGGTCGCTGCCGAGGAAGGGTGTCCACTCAGGAATCGGCCACTGAATCTCTCCGATCTCCGTGCCTGCAGGCATGTCCCAAGCAACAGCGCGCGTAGCTTCTCCGCTGTCGCCGCCAAATTTCCAGTAGGTATGCCAATGCTCGATAGGGTCAAGCCTGATTGCCAGCCAGGTCGTTTCTCCCGGCACCACCGTAAAGGTTTCCGAGATCAATTCGACTTCGATCTGGTCAGTTCGGTGCACCTGTGCTGATGCGCCTATTGAGACCAAAAATAAACCTATAACAATCAATAAGTTAGGCATGATACGAGCCATAGTCTATTCCTGCAGGATGTGCGGGCATTCTACCCGCCCGTTGAGGTTAGGAATGTGCCAAAAGGTAACAAAACTGCCGACTTCTGTCATGAAACTGTCGGCATTTTTGCGCTGCGCTGCAATAACAGCCCCGGGCACCAATTCAGCCAGTGCACCAGACCTAGCACAAGACTTAACACAAGATTTAGCAATAGACCCGGCAAACGCAAAATTCGTGCACCGACGCCCAGTGCATTCAGGGCCAGGTCTTAGAGCAAACCCATACTTGCCGGCCGATTCATGGCATGAATCGATTTAAGAACACTCAGAAATCTCTGCTAGAGTGACCTCTCACGCAGAATGCACCAGCTCCACCCAGGCAAGCATCCGATTTTATAAGCACTAGAACGCGCAGCCAGGTAAATCAGACTACAAAACGCAGTATTCCACCTGTGTCGCGGGCTAATCAGGCCGAGAAAGCCCAGCCAGAAGAGTCCCCTGTGCAGTTTGGCAGCAGAGCCTGAATCGGTGCGACCATCAAGAGCCAGATCGAGGGCATGCTGCGAAACACTTGTCTGAAGGCATGAGCGGACTTGATGATGCCGGTGCGTTTCTTTCTAAAGCCTGGCTTATCCCTTCAAAGGCTCAACTTCGTAACGCCCACGAGACTTCGCCAAAGCCTGTTGCCAGACGCGGTCAACTCATCGATATCCTGGTCTAGCACTCAACTGCTTCAGCAACTAGCCGGGGCACCACGGTTTACCCGACGCGTTACTCACTGCCAAGTATCCGCTCTACCAGCAACTGCAGGTTCAGCGAGTTTCGGTACTCGTTGACGTCTAGCCGAAACACCAACTCGATACGGGAGGCATCAACGGCAGGCCAGGCGTCTTCATCCACATTGAACGCAATCGCATCGATTAGTTTTCCTGGTTCAGATTCAGGGCTGAGCACCATTTTCAGATGTTTGTCGGCGAGCACCCGCGAATCGCGGAGAATAAACTTTCCGTCAAATAGAGGCTCTGGAAATTCCTGCCCCCAGGGGCCCGCGGATCGAAGTACCTGGGCGGCTTCGAGGGTCATGAAGTCAGCGGAAACCTCGCCATCGCTCTCCACCATTGCCTGCAGCTGTGCCGCACTGAGTTGTCTCGCTGCTTCTGCGGCAAACGCTTCGCTAAATCGCTCAAAGTCACCCCGCGCAAGGCTTAAACCCGCGGCCATGGCGTGACCACCAAACTTGGTTACCAGGCCAGGGTTACGGGTTGCAACGGCGTCGAGGGCATCACGAATATGGAAACCTGGAATCGAGCGCGCCGAACCCTTTAACTCCTCGCCCCCTTCAACTGATGCGAACGCGATTACGGGACGGTGGTACTTTTCCTTGATCCTGGAAGCGAGAATTCCCACCACGCCCTGATGCCAGCGCTCATCGAACAGGCATAGACCCGCAGGCATGTCAGCAGCATCCAGCTCCAGATTCGCCAGACTTTCAAATGCCTGGTCGCGCATCTCCGACTCGATTTGGCGCCGGTCCTGATTCATGCCGTCCAGCTGCAGGGCAAGGCGATGGGCATCGCTGTCGCTATCCGTCAATAGGCACTCAATACCTGTCGTCATATCATCCAGCCTGCCGGCGGCATTCAAGCGTGGACCGACACCGAAAGCGAGATCGGAAGTACTAAGATTCACCGCATTCTTTTTTGCGACCTGAAGCAATGCAATTATACCCGGCCGCGCCCTGCCCCCGCGAATTCTGCGCAGTCCCTCAGCAACCAGAATGCGATTGTTGTGATCCAGTGGCACAACATCAGCAATAGTGCCAAGTGCCACTAAATCAAGTAATTCAGCCATATTTGGCTCTGCCTGATTATTGTCACGGAACCAGGCCATCTCTCGCAGGCGACTGCGCAGCGCCAACATGACATAGAACACGACACCTACTCCCGCAATCGCCTTGCTGGAAAATGAGCATCCGGCCTGGTTGGGGTTCACGATAGCCTCAGCGCTGGGCAATTCATTCGGGGCAATATGATGATCTGTAATCAACACCTTGCTACCAATTGCTTGCGCAGCCCTTACCCCATCGACACTGGAAATGCCGTTATCCACAGTGATGATAAGATCTGGCGACTTGGTGGCCGCCAGTTCTACTATTTCTGGCGTCAGGCCGTAACCATACTCGAAGCGATTCGGAACGATATAATCCACATGCTGGTAACCGAACTGTTTCAATGCCGCTATCGCCAATGCGCAACTGGTAGCGCCATCTGCATCGAAATCAGAAACGATCAAAACCCGTGACTGTTGCTGCAAGGCTTGCAGCAGCAAGTCCACCGCTGCTCGCATGCCAAGCATGCTGTCAGGAGGGATGAGTTTGGAGAGGGTTAGGTCGAGTTCTTCCGCAGTCGCCAACTTGCGCTGCTGGTAAACCCGCCGCAATAGAGGATGCAAGGAATCTGGTAGCGCCAATCCCGTGTCACTTGCACGTCGCTGCAGACGAATCATGGCTTGTCGCTTGAACCTTGTTAGATATGCGCTTTGATATAAGAAGTGACTTGAGCAAGATCGTTAGCAACCACCGCATAGCGCTCATCCCGTTCAAACAAATCCGCGAGATGTGCTGGCAATTCCGGTAGATCCAGACCCGCTGCGGTGATGGCATCGCCGAATTTTGCTGGGTGTGCTGTCGCCAGAGTTACCATTGGCACATCCTGACTGCGCCGAACAATGCGTGCAGACTCGACACCCACTGCGGTATGGGGATCAAGCAATTTGCCCGTTGCCTGCCTAACCTCGGCAATGACCTGACAAGTTTTATCATCATTGACACTGGCACTGTCGAACATGGCTTGCACCTGCTGCCACTGTTCTTCACTGACACTTAGCCCCTCTTTACCGAAGCGCTGCATAAAATCAGTCAGCTGTTTCGCGTCACGACCAAACATATCGAACAGATAGCGTTCAAAGTTGCTGGAGACCAGGATATCCATACTCGGTGAATAGGTCTTACTGAGCTGTGTCGCAGAATAATCATTGTTGCTAATAAAGCGATGCAATATGTCATTTTCGTTGGTTGCTACCACCAGTTGATCGATCGGTAGGCCCATATGCTTGGCGAGGTAGCCTGCGTAGATATCACCAAAGTTACCAGTTGGTACGGAAAACGAAACAGCTTTTTCGGGCGCTCCCAGCTTTAGTGCAGCATAAAAGTAGTAAACAATCTGCATCAGTATTCGCGCCCAGTTGATGGAATTCACCGCCACCAATTGGCGGTCAACTGGCAGAAAGGATTGGTCAGCAAATGCTGCCTTCACAATACGCTGACAATCGTCAAAATTTCCCTCTACGGCGAGATTGAAAACGTTATCTCCGGTTACCGTAGTCATTTGCCGACGCTGAACCTCAGACACGCGCTGATGTGGATGCAGGATAAAAATATCGACATGATCCGAGTGGCGACAGCCTTCCAGGGCAGCAGAACCAGTGTCACCGGAAGTCGCCCCCAATATTACCACCCGCTCGTCATTCTTATTCAGCACGTGATCCAGCAGTCTCCCCAGAACCTGTAAGGCAAAGTCCTTAAACGCCAGGGTCGGCCCATGATAGAGCTCTAACAGGAATTTGTTGTCTCCCAACTCAGTGACTGGCGCGATTTCCGGATGATCAAATTCAGCGTAGCTTTCAGCAATTATGCGCTCGAGTTCTGATCTGGGCAGTGTATCCCCTACGAAAGGCGCTACCACTTCCACCGCCAGGTCGACATAGGACAGGTTTTTCCAATCCGCCAATTGCTTGGCATCGATGTGCGGTAATTCTGTGGGGACATAGAGCCCACCGTCTGGCGCCAGACCGGTTAACAGAACCTGTTCAAATGTTTGTGGCTCTCCGCCACCTCTTGTGCTGATATATTTCAAGCTTTCCGCAGGCTAAGTAGCCTCTCCATGAAATGGTTCAACCCTGATCCGCATAATTGCACCAGTGATCTCTTCAAGATTTTCCAAGGCAGCCATGGCTTTGTTTAGCTTAGCTTCCTTCACACGGTGGGTGAGAATAACAATAGGGACACTCTCATTACTCGCCGCCTCTTTCTGTATGATCGCTTCAATACTGATTTCCTGATCCTGCAGCACATTAGAAATCTTTGCCATCACGCCAACCCTGTCGATAACCGGAATTCTCAGATAGTACTCCGCATCGATCTCTTCGATTGCGAGCACCGGCGAATCATTGGAGGCATCTCGATAGCCCAGAGCTGGATACACCGGAAATGTGGCACCCGCAACCACCTGACGCGCAAGGTCGATAAGATCCGCGACCACTGCAGAGGCAGTAGCCTCCGCGCCGGCGCCCGGACCGCTATACAGCGTGGAGCCCACGAAGTCTCCCTGCACCAGTATGGCATTGCCGACACCATTAACGTTTGCCAGTAGCCTTGATTTAGCCACCAGGGTTGGGTGGACCCGCATCTCGATGCCGCTTTCCGTCTTGCGCGCGATACCAAGATGCTTTACTTCATAGCCAAGCTCATTGGCATAATTAATATCATCAGGCGTGACCTTGCTTATTCCCTCAGTGTAAGTCTTGTCGAATTGCAGAGGTATGCCAAATGCGATTGATGCCATGATCGTGAGCTTATGCGCCGCATCTATTCCTTCGACATCGAAGGTTGGATCAGCTTCAGCGTAACCCAACTCTTGCGCCTCCTGCAGCACATCGGCGAACTGGCTCTGGTTTGCCGTCATCTCGGACAGAATAAAGTTTCCGGTGCCGTTAATTATTCCCGCTAGCCACTCAATTTCATTTGCAGCGAGCCCTTCACGCAAGGCCTTAATGATGGGAATGCCGCCAGCAACGCTACTCTCGAATGCAAGCGTCACAGCTTTCTCTCGCGCGAGAGCAAACAGCTCGTTCCCTTTTTCCGCAATCAGGGCCTTATTTGCGGTCACCACATGTTTGCCGCTGGTCAGTGCAGTCTTGATTACATCGAAGGCAACGTCATAGCCGCCAATTGTCTCCACAACGACGTCGACGCTGGGATCTGCAGCTAACGCCAGGGGATCGTCTCCAGAATGGGCTACGTTTTGGCAGAGCTCTGGCTTTGGGGTGCGGGTTGCGACATGGGTGACAACTATTTCACAGCCGCTGCGCCGGGTGATGGTTTCCTTGTTTTCTTCCAGGAGGCGCAGGGTACCTGCGCCCACTGTCCCCAGACCGCAAATTCCAATTCTGAGTTGTGTCGGTGTGTGATGGGTCAAGGTCTGCCTCTCACGCTTGTTGGCCAGACAGGTGGGTGAATATCCCTGTCAGCTTGGAAAATCAAAGCGAGAATTATACTGGAAACCTCTACTAAACTCAGCCATTGCGCCCAATGGAAAACTGCCGTTTGGTATCACAGCTGAGTGCTAATTGACGAGACTAGTTGAGGCTGAGCATGGACGCCAGACGTTCACTATCTAGATATCCGGGAATAACACGCCCGTCTGAAAACACCAGGGCTGGTGTTCCACTGATACCCAGTTCGTTGCCCAACTGATAATGCTCGAGGATAGGTGTTTCGCAAGTGACTGGCGGCAAGTCCTCGCCCCCTTTTGCCAGCGACAGGGACTCTTTACGATCATCCGAGCACCAGACCGAGATCATCTTGTCGTAAGACGCAGCTGCTTCACCACCACGTGGATAAGCCAGGTAGCGCACCTCGATGCCATAGGCCATCAGGTCTTCCAGATCGCCGTGCAAGGCGCGACAGTAGGTGCAATCCACATCGGTAAATACAGTGATCGTTGCCTTCACTTCTTCCGGGCTGAAGATGATCATTTCCTCTTCTGGGATCAGCGCGATTTTATCCAGTGCACGTTTTTGACGAGTGCTGGCTGACAGATTCATTAAGCCTGTGGGAGTCGTCGCGTACATGTCACCGGCGAACAAGTAATCACCCGAGATATCACTGTAAAGAATCTCACCGGTATTCAGCTCAACTTCAAAAATATTTGGCAGCGCCGTCTGATTAAGCGACACGATTTGCAGGGTGTTTTGCGAGGCAATCTCGATCGCCTGCTCAAGCTTGCCGCGCAAGGATTGATCTCCCTGAGCGCTTGCTTGGGCGAATAACAGGCTGCCAAACAGCAGTGCCGCGATTATCCGGACCAGGTTATTCGTGCTTTTCATGTCTTCCGCCTCGCTGGAATTAGCCCCTCGCTCGCATGGGCTATGGTTGGTGAATTCGATGACCGGGGAAAACCTACTCCTGTTCCCAAGTAGGGCATAGTCTAAGGTTTTATGGCCCCAGAAACAAAAAATGAGAAGGCTGCCAGGGCAACTTTCTCATTTTGAACTTTACTTTTGCTCGGAAACAACCGAAGTAATCAGGCCTGCTCGCCTGCCTTTTTGTCGAGCTTCTCCGAGATGCGCGCTGCGCGTCCTGTCAGTTCACGCAGGTAATAGAGTTTGGCCTGACGCACGTCACCGCGACGCTTCAGCTTGACGCTATCTACCAGTGGGCTGAAAGTTTGGAAAGTACGCTCAACACCCACGCCGTGGGAAATTTTTCGCACCGTGAATGAGGAGTTAAGGCCGCGATTGCGCTTGCCTATGACCACTCCCTCGAAGGCCTGCAATCGCTCGCGATCACCTTCCTTGATTTTAACCTGGACTATAACGGTATCGCCTGGACCGAAATCAGGGAGTTCTTTCCCCATTTGCTCATTTTCGATCTGTTCGATGATCTTATTTTTGCTCATCTTGCTAAACTCCTGACCTGACTTCCGAGTAGTCGGGGCCTACTTGGCCGCCTGATACTCCGCTTTAAATAGTTCCAATAGTTCCTGCTGTTCCTGGCTTAACTCAATCTGTTCCAGTAAATCTGGACGCTTAAGCCAGGTCGCTCCCAAACTCTGTTTTTCCCGCCATCTCGCAATCGCGGCATGATCACCGCTCAACAACACCTCTGGCACTGTCCTGCCCTCAAACTGCTGGGGTCTGGTGTACTCTGGCGCGTGCAGCAGGCCATTAGCAAGACTGTCCAATTGCGCTGAATCATCATCTCCGAGCGCGCCGGGTTGCTGTCGAATAACTGCATCGAGCAGTGCCATCGCAGCTAACTCACCACCACTAAGCACGAAATCCCCTAGCGAAACCTCTTCATCTATTTCGGCCTCAATAACCCGGGCGTCGACGCCCTGGTAACGACCGCAGACAAGAACCATGGATTCCAGCTGCGCCAATTCAACCACCTTCGCCTGATTCAAGGGTTTCCCCTGAGGCGACAAATAGACCGTTTTGCAAGCAGTCTCGCCAGTCTCATCCAATTTGGCTTTGGCCGCATTGATGGTGGCGATCAACGGCTCTGTCTTCATCAACATGCCTGGACCACCGCCAAAGGGCTTGTCATCAACCGTTCGGTGTCGATCCGTACTGAAATCCCTGGGATTCCAGAACGCCAGATTGATCAAGTTGTCCTTGACCGCCCGGCTACTCACACCGTGCGCCGTCAGTGCCGAAAACATCTCGGGGAACAGTGTGACAACGGCAACCCGCATCTGGTCAGTTCCCCTCGGCCTGTTCTCCGGCCCTTGCCTCGGCAGCGAGTTGTCGCTGGCACCGCAAATCTGCGTAACCGCGCCTAACTCAGATAATCCGCATCCCAATCGACGGTAATGCGCCGTTCTTGCAATGAGACTTCCACAATTACCCTCTCCGGCAGAAAAGGAATCAGGCGTTCTCTCGTGTCACAGCTCTCCGCAGTAGGCGCCACCACCAGCACGTCGTTAGCGCCGGTTTCTATCAGCCTCTGCACGCTGCCAAATAGTTGACCCTGCAAATTCGTCACTTGCAGGCCCTGCAATTCGTGCCAGTAGAAACTGCCTGCTGCCAACGCCGGCATGTCTGTACTAGGCACCCAGATCTCGCAGCCAGTTAAGCTACTGGCGGTTTCCGCGTCATTAAAGCCTTCAAAATGGACGATCAAGCCCTTTTGCTGCTCTCTGCTGTCGTCAATGTGCAGGAGCCGAGGCGCT
>MDSV01052813.1_pt1 | contig 21244 bp, 11 predicted proteins | sample 810851 | NCBI WGS metagenome assembly MDSV01 (sample SAMN05326640, study PRJNA326480) | marine metagenome | isolation source: seawater | place: Atlantic Ocean: North East | collected 2012 | reverse complement strand
TTCCGTCGTGCCCGAAATCGTCCCCGTCGTCGTACCCGTGCCTGTCGCGCTCCTTGGCGTCCATGAGCTTCTCCATGCCCAGCAGGCGCGAGGGCGACGCCAGGAGCGCGGCGACGAACACCTCGTAGGGCATGAAGCCGTCCTTGTCGTAGCCGTACTTGCAGAACAGCGCCGCGACCGAGTTGGGGGAGACGTCTGCGTCGCCGTCGCCGGGTCCCGCCGGCGGCAACGCCACCGACTCGAAGCGCCCGTCCGGTTTGCGGACGCGGCGCAGCGGGACCGCGGCGACGTTCGTGCCGGGAACGAGCGTCACCTTCGTCGTGGAGCCAGCGCCGCTCGTGAGGTTCTTCTTCGAAGGCGAGTCGAGAGCCGCGTCGTTCTCGTTCTCGTCGTGCAGAATCTCCGCGTCCTCGAGCCCGCCGTCATCCAGATCTCGCGCGTCCTCCTCCTCGAAGACGTCGTCCATGACGTTCGCGCGCTTCTTCCGCCCACCGCGCCGCACGCCCCAGACGCGCATGAACATGCCCACGTCGCAGTCGCCGGTGACGCGGCCGTGCCTCTTCTTGTCCACGCGCTGGAACACGCGCGCCAGGTAGTCGCGCTCGCGCCACGCCGGCGACGCGCTCTTGTTGTTTTCCCGCTCCACCGCGGACGCGAGCGCGGCGCGCATGCGCGCCTCGAGCCTCACGACGGCGCGGCGCACGCACGCCGAGGGGTCGTCGCGGAACCGCGCGGCGTCGTCGCCGGTCCACGCGACGGGCGCGGCGGGCGACGCGTCGAGCCCGCGCGCGAGCGCGACGATCTGCTCGTGCGGCGGCAGCGACGCGACCAGTCGCGAGCGTTCGCTCGAGGTCAACGACGCGCCTTCGACGCCGGAATCTTCCAGCCGTCTTCGCGTTTCGCGGATTCTGTGACGGCTCGGGCCCTCCGCGGCCACCGCGGGGGCGCCCGGCGCGCGCGGCGCGGCGGAGCCCGGACGCCGAAGCGGGGGCTTCGCCGAATTCGGCCGGCGGTTCGCGCCCGCCGCGTCGGCGGAGGACTGCCTGAGCGGATCGGTGGACGCGCGCGTGGACGAGGTGGAGGCTGAGGCTCTGCCGCCGCCGCCGCCGCCGCCGCCGCCGCCGCTCGCGGAGAAGGGCATGCCATGCTTCGAGGTGCTCCAGAACGGGGGCAGGTCGAAAGAGAGGTTGAGCCCCACCTCGGCTTCTCGGCCGAGGAATCCCGATTCCAACCGCTTCTTGCGCTCGGCCGCGCGCAACAGCGCGGCTTTGTTGGGGACGCCGGCCGCCTTCGCGCCGCCCGCGTTACCCTTCGAGCCCTTGCCGGAACCGGCGTCGGCGCCGCCGCCGCGGGTCCCCTCCATCGCGAGTGGGTGGGAGTCAACGATTCACCGAAAAGCGGGCTCGGCAGAAAGTCGTTGCGTGCGCGATGCGCCCGAGCGACGACGCGAGCCGACGCGCGCCCGTGCGAAGTGACGCCCGCGCGAGCGTGACTATGCTCCGTGTGCTATCACGAGACCGACGCGCGCCTCGGGCGAGGTGGAGGGCGAGAGCGACGCGGCGAACAGTGCGACGTGGCGGTCCCGCTCTCGCGTTCCGAGACGATTCGGTCGATGTAGCCGTTTCCACGACCGTGATGACTCCAGAATCGATCGATCCGTAGCGTACAATGGAGCTACGCGGCGCGATGGCGCGCGCCGCACGCGCACGACGAAACCGTCGCATCGTTCGCGCACCCGTCCGCACCGTCACTTCAGCGCGTCGAAACACGGGTGGTCGAGAGCTTCTCTCGGCGTGAGCCTCGATTCCGGGTCCCACGTCGCGAGCCCCTCGACGAGCGACCAGGCGCGCGCGGCGTCGACGATCGCGAAGTCGCACGTCTCGCCCCCGGGACTCGACGCCCACGCGTCCAGCACGGAAAAAGGCTCTTCGAATGCATCAGACCGCTCGTGCGTTTCGTCCATCGCGTCGCGAGCCCTCGCCATCGCGTCCGCGGGGTACAGCGCGGGCGTGGCGACGCGCAGCAGCGTCAAGCCCACCGCGAAGGCGTCCAGCCCGGGCGCAGGCGCCGCGCCGCTCGCGGACAACCCGGCGGCGCGATCGGCGCCGCCGAAGATCCCGGGCGCGAGCTTCCCGAACGCGCCCGCGAGCGCGTTGCTCGACCCACCGCGCGTTTTGGCGTCGCGGACGAACTGCTCGGGCGCGCCGTACGTCGGGTCGAAGATGGTCTCGGACGAATCTGTGTTGACGCCGGTGACGAGATCGGCGGCGCCCCCCAGGTCCACCAGGAGCGCGCGCGGCGGGCCCCCGGCCACCGCGCTCGCAGTCACGAGCACGTTCTCCGGCTTGACGTCCCTGTGCACCACCTCGTGCGCGTGCAGGTCAGCGACGGACTCGAGGAGCGCCTTCGCGAGCCGCAGGAAGAGCGCGGCGCGCGCCTGTGTGGAGCCAACCTCGTTCGTGAAATCGTCGTTCGAATCGACGTTCTGTCCGAACGCCGCGGCGAGCGCGCGAAACGCCCCATCCGCGTCCGTCGCGCGCGCGAGGCACGTCTCCAACGTCAGCACCCCGACGTCTTTCCAGACCAAATACGCGTCCGAGCCGCACACCCCGAGGAAAGGCGCGACGCCGGCGCAGTTGGTCTCCGCGAGACGGCGGCACGTCGCGCGCTCGTCCGCGTAGAAGCTGAACCAGTCCCTGCCACGCACGTTTTTCTTGTACGCCTTGGCGATGACGTTCTGGGACGACCCGTCTTCGCCCTCCACCACGCCTCTGTACACCTCCGAGAAGCTCCCCTCACCGATCTTGTCCCCGATCTTGAGCGAACGCAGCGAGATCTCGGGAGGCACGTACCCGTCCATCTCGGGGTCGTAGCTCCCCATGTCGTACGACTCGTCCACGGCACGGCACGGCGCGGGACGCCGGCGGTGCCCTTCTCCGCGAGGGGGTCGGCGGTCGCCTTCCCATCGCGCGGGCGCGCGACCCGTCGCGGACGACGCGAGACGGGCTCGCGCCGCGTCCCGCGCGGAGGCGCGCGCCACGGGGACGCGCGGCGAAAACGCGCGGGCGCCGGAGGCCATCGCGCGCTGATGCGCACGCGCGACTGCCGCGTCGAGCGGATAACGAACGACGACGTCGATATGTGCAGGTGACACGCGCGTGTTTCGGGAAAAAAGAGAGATTTTTTAATGACATACATCGACGACGGTTCACCTCGCGTTCGCCTTCGCGAACACCTCCTCCCACTTCCCGAGGTCGTCCTTCGGCCCGTCGCCCTCCTTCGTTCCGAGACAGTACGCGCCGCTCACGCGCGCGGAGGGAAGCCGCAGCGACGCGACCACCGCGTCCGCGACAACGATGCGACTCGTCTCCTCCGGCGTCAGCGAATCGCCCTTTTCGACTTCCACGGCTCGGCGCTCTCCCGAGGTGGCTCTGACCAGCGTGTTTATGTCGTAGGACGTGTACGGCCCGTCGGTGAGCCGGCCGGGTCGTAGAATGGTGTACGGCACGCCCGACGCGATCACCGCGTCTTCGCCCTTCTTTTTGTTCTTCAGCACGCCGAACAGGTTGAGAATCAGAAACGGCATCTCGTTTTGCCGGTCGACCCCGACGGAGCTCACGAGAACGAACCGCGCCAAATCGGTCGTTCCGCTCGACCGAGCGTTCGTGACGCATCCGACCAGGTTCTTCACCGAGACGTAATCCGTCGGTTCCGGGCCGTTCCCGTCCTTCCACCGCGCCGAAGGGAACGCCGTAGTCCCGACGCAAGACACGATCGCGTCCACGTTTTCGCAGATGCGCGACGCGAGCAGACCGTCAAAGTCGCGGAGGTCCGCGGAGACGATCTCGAGTCGGTCATCGGACGTGGCGTCGGCGTCACCGAACGCCTCGCGCGCGCGCTCTGCGGACCGAGCCGCCGCGCGCACGCGGTACCCCGCCTCGAGCAGTTTCGCCACCACGAGCTGCCCCACGCCCCCGGTCGCGCCAACGACCAGCACCTTCGATCCCTCGGGGACGACACCCCCGGCGCAGGCGCGCACGACACGCGACCGGGGCCCTGCGGTCGAAGAGGCGCCGCGCCGGGCGCGCGGCCTGAGCGCATGCGCGGGGCGCGCCGCGGAGAAACAGACGGAGGACGCCGCCATCGTCAGCGCGTGCAGAGGCTCGTGCCTGTCAGGAGTGAACACGCACAAGTGGCAACAAGGCCTTCCTTCCCTCTGCGACGAACCGCGCGAACCGTCGCGTTCCGTTCGAGGTCGCGACCTCGTTGACCGGCAACCCGATCGATTCCGGTTTGAAGGCCGAAGCGACTTTCATCGATCTCCCGATCGAAAACGATCGAATCAATCCAGAACCCGAAAATCCTTGCCAGCACACGTTTTTGCCAGGGTGTCGTTTCGCGAGGCCTTTGTGGCCAAAGAAGACGCGTGACACAAACTCGACCCGCATCGGCAGCTCGCCACAACGCGCAACGCACACGCTCGAATAGGTACGAGGTCTTTCGGCGCGGAAGTATTTGCATCAACAACGTCGACTCGCCCGGTGGCGCGCTCCGCTTGCCCCCCCCGAGCCGCGAATGGACGCACCACCGTCGAGGCGTCCCGCTCACCCGAACGTTCGCGTCAGATGTCGTGTTTTTTCACAACGAGTGAACAACAGATCGCTCACCTCGTCTCTCCCACGCGCGCGATCCCCGCAGGCGCCCGGACGCTCCTTTCAATCGTCGGCCGATGTCGGCGATCTCCGCGGTCGCTCCCGTACGCCGCGTTACGCAGAGTACGTCGCGTTCCCTGCCCCCCCGATCGAGACGCGCGCGACCCGAGCCCGCTCGCCTTCGTGCCAAGTGTCGCGACACTTCTATCCACCGACGCGGACCGGCGGACTCGACCGTCTGTTTCCCCTCGGTTCGCAACGGGTTTTCGTCGCGAGCGAAGGGAATTTTTTTTCCTCGGGCCGCGGCTCGCTAGGGGCGCGCAGACACTTCCACCCGCGCGGGCAGGAAGCGCGCGTTCGCGAGCGGACCGCATATCGTCCCGTCGCGGCGCCGACGTGAGTCCTCGTTGATCGACCCGCGTCCGTCGACCCGCCGCGCGCCCGGCGCGCGGTCGCCCCGGACGCCGGTTCGGGACGACCCTCGTTTCGCGACGCGCGGCATCGACGCGTTCCACCCTTTTCGGTTTCCGCCGAGGTTGAGGTTTCTGAGGGGACTCGCGCGAGACTGACGCCTCGTCGTTCCTTTCCCCGGCGCGTCGTCACCTATCTCGGATCTCGACTCGATCGTCCGCAGAGCTCGCATCGCACGGCCGCAGCAAGAAGGCGCCGCGCCGCAGGATGGCCTCGGTGGCGCGCGGCGTCCCCGACGTCGAGGGCGGGGGCGAGGCGCTCATCAGCACCACCCCCGAGTGGGCGGATCTGGTGAAGCACAAGGAGGACATCGACAAGACGCACCTGCGCGACTTGATCACCGATGCCGAGCGGTGCAAAGCCTTGACGGTGGAGTACAACGGCGTGTACTGCGATTACGCGCGCCAGCGCGTCACTCCGGAGACGATGAAGAAGCTGTACAAGCTCGCCGACGCCGCCGACCTCAAGGGGAAGATCAACGCCATGTTCAGCGGCGAGCACATCAACTCCACCGAGGACCGCGCCGTTTTACACGTCGCGACGCGCGCGCCCAAGGACAAGGTGATCAACGTGGACGGCAAGAATGTCGTTCCGGACGTGCACGAAGTGCTGGATAAGATTAAGGACTTCACCGAGAAGGTGCGGAACGGCGAGTGGGTCGGCGCCACGGGCAAACCCCTCACCAGTGTCGTCGCCGTCGGCATCGGCGGCTCCTTCCTCGGGCCGCTCTTCGTGCACACGTCGCTGCGCACGTGCGCGGAGGCGGCGGAGGGCGCGCGCGGACGGCAGCTCCGGTTCCTCGCGAACGTCGACCCCGTGGACGTCGCGCGGTCGCTGAACGGGCTCGACCCGGAGACCACGCTCGTGGTGGTGGTGAGCAAGACGTTCACCACGGCGGAGACGATGCTCAACGCGCGCACCGTGCGCCAGTGGATCATCGCGGCGCTCGGCAAGGACGCTGTCGCCAAGCACATGGTGGCGGTCTCCACGAACCTGAAGCTGGTTTCGGAGTTCGGGATCGACCCCGACAACGCGTTCGCGTTCTGGGACTGGGTCGGCGGCAGGTACAGCGTGTGCTCCGCGGTGGGCATGCTCCCCCTGTCGCTGCAGTACGGCTACTCCACGATGGAGACCTTTTTGGAGGGGGCGTGGAACGTCGACGAGCACTTCGCCACGGCGCCGTTCGAGGAGAACCTCCCGGTGACGCTCGGGATGCTCTCGCTGTGGAACGTCTCGTTCCTGGACTGCCCCGCGCGCGCGATTCTGCCGTACACGCAGGCGCTGGCGAAGCTCGCGCCGCACATCCAGCAGGTGGCGATGGAGTCCAACGGCAAGGGCGTCTCTATCGACGGCCGGAAGCTGGATTTCGACACCGGCGAGATCGATTTCGGCGAGCCCGGGACCAACGGCCAGCACTCGTTCTACCAGCTCATCCACCAAGGGCGCACGATTCCGTGCGACTTCATCGGCATCATCAAGAGCCAACAGTCCGTGTACCTGAAGGGCGAGATCGTGTCCAACCACGACGAGCTCATGTGCAATTTCTTCGCGCAAGCCGACGCTCTCGCCGTCGGGAAAACCGACGTGCAGCTCCGCTCGGAGAATTGTCCGGATTCGCTCATCCCGCACAAGACCTTCACCGGCAACCGGCCTTCGTTGTCCATCATGCTCCCCTCCCTGAACGCGTACACCACCGGCCAGCTCCTCGCGATCTACGAGCACCGCGTCGCGACGCAGGGCTTCATCTGGGGGCTCAACTCGTTCGACCAGTGGGGCGTCGAGCTCGGGAAGGTGCTCGCGTCGCAGGTGCGCGCGTCGATGAACGAAAAGCGCACCAAGGGCGAGAAGGTTTCCGAGGCGGACGGGTTCAACCCGTCCACCACCGCGATGCTCAACCGGTACCTGGAGGGTAAGGCGCAGCTCAAGTACGCCGAGCCGGAGGACGTCTTCCCCTGCGATCTCATCGACTCGGACGAGTGCAGGCCCCCGACGTCGTACGTCTGAGACGACGGGAGGGCGCGAGGCTTTTCGCGCGGCGATCTTGGCGAGAAGACGCGCGCACTACGTCAAAGCCTTTCTCGGAACGTTTGACCGAAACGTCCGCCGCGCGTCTGTTCGCGTGGGGCGGGACGCGCGGGGGTCGTGGGGTTTCGAGCCGAGAGGCGAGGTGGGGGGTTTAATGGGGTGACAGGAGGGCGAGCGCGTGCGCGAGACGGTATGAGACCGGTTGTATCAGTAGATTTGCTCGCGCTTTCGCGTTCGCGAGCGGAGAAGACGCGCTCGTTCGCGCGAAAACGCGACCCCGCTCGGAGCGCGAATCACGAGGCTTGCGTTCTCCGCACTGAATCAGTCGTCAATGGCGAAACCTCTCGGCGACGTGATTCGATCCGCGTCGGATGTCGACGCAGAGACGATCGCGCATCGGACGGCACCGATACGCTTTCGTGCCCTCGCCCATCACACGCACGTGCGTGTGCGTGGTACAATGAGCTGCCTCGCGATGTCCGGCGCGCTCGCGGCCGCGCACCGCTCCGCGTCCGGTCCGAGACCGATCGCGGCATCCGAGTCACGCGCGATCGCGTGGCGTTCCAGCGTGTCCTCCCGCGCTCGGCTCGTGCGCGCGAGCATCTTCCGGGGGTGCGCTCGCGGCGCCCGCGGCGCCGGCGGCGCGCGCTTCCCTTCTCGCCCGCGCGGGCGCGGTATTTCTCGCGTCCGGGCGCTGAAGTCGTTCGACCCGGAGACCGCCACCATCGAGGGCCTCACCCCCCTCGCCGAGATCTGCGACGCGTTCGTGTGCAAGTCCAGCCCCGCGGTTGAGGGGTCGCTGCGCCAAGTCGCCGCGGACGTCTGCGCGCTTCGCGAGGACACGCGGAGCACGGCGCCGTACGCGCCCGACGTGTGTTTCGACGACGGCGCGCGTGTCTTCGAGGGCGTCGAGGGTTTTCAGACGCACACGTTCGTGAAGGACGTCGTGGGGAACGCGCGAGCGGCGGTGACGCGGATGGCCATGCGAGACGGCGAGACTGGCGAGATCGAGTGGCGCTTAGTGGGAGACGCGCCCGGGGGCGCCGTCGACGTTTCCGTGCGCACGACGCTCACCATGAACCTGATCACCGGCCGAGTCGTGAAACACGAAGAACGATGGGACTTTTCGAAGTGCGGCGGGAGCGCTGGGGCGTTCCTGCGAACCGCGCGCGTCGCGGCGGCGGCGCCGAAAAACGCCGCCGACGCCGCCGCCAAAGCGGCGCGATCCATCGACGATCTCGTCGCGTCGGTCGACTTGGGAAAGGAGGACGAGGAGGTGTTCGTGGACCCGAACGACCCGATGAAGTTCTTCACCGAGTCGAACAAACCGGAGGACGACTACCTGAACTACGCGCTGTTCGTCGCGGCGCTGTGGTTGGTGTTCGAGGGGCTCAAAGCCACGCAGACGCTCCACTGACGAGACGAGACGGGTTTCGAGTTGCGCGAGAAAGTATGATACTACCGGAAGGAACGCCGAAAGCGGAGGCGATGGTTCGTCGGTCACATCAAGCGCGAAAATACGTCGCGCGTATCCCGTCACACGCGCGATAACACGGCACACGAACGCGCACGAACCGTCGCGCGCGCGTCTTCACGACTCCCGACACGGCTCCCGCAGCGTGCGCCCTATCGATGTTTCTTCTTCCCCCCCTTATTCATATCGACGCGCGTCCCCCGTCGAGCGTCTCTCGCGCCGTCGCGCCGTTTCGCCGGACTCGGCGGCGCTTTCTTCTCGCCCGCCTCCGCCGTCGCCGCCTCGGCGCGGAGCAGGGCGACGGCGGCAGCCACCTCGGCGCGCGTCTTCGGCGGGTCGCCTTTGCCTCGGAGCTTCCTCGCCCATCTCCCGAGCAGCGTGTACTCCCACCCGTCCCGAAACACGATGCGCTCCTCTTCCAGAAACCGCTCGAAGTACGCGTCGTCGTTCTCGGCGGCGCTCGAGCCCGGCGCTCGAGCCTTGTATCGGTCCTCCTTGGCGACTTTGCGCGCGCGCTTCAGCCAGCGCTGGTAGTACTCCGAGCGCGTGATGGAAGCCTTGTCGCTCACCTGGTTCGCGCGCTGGTTCAAGGTGATGAAAGTCACCGTCGCGAGGAAGCACCCCGCGAGCACGGCGACAGGCCCGATCTTCAGGCGCTCCTTATCGAAAACGCTCTTCGAGCCGTACCGCGGCCTCGCGAACCGAGGCAAACCGTCGATGGTCTCGTCGTACGCCGCGCGGGTCTCGGCGTCGCTCAACACCTCCTTCGCCTCGGCGATCGCTTCGAACGTCGCTTGCGCTTTCCTGTGCTCGTGCTTCGGCAAGTGGCGCAGCTTATCGGGGTGGTACTGCAGCGCGAGGCGCCGGTACTTTTTGGCGATCTCCGTCGCGTTCGCCGCGCGAGTCACGTTGAGCGCGCCGTAGTAATCGTGCCGCACCCACCTGAGGTAGTTTCCCCGGTCCGCGTGCGCGTGTAGCGGCGCGAGCGCGAGCGCGAGAACGAGGACGAGCAGACGAAGCGCGCGCATGGCGCGCGTCGGAGCAGTGACGACGACGCGGCGGCGGCCGGGAAAAAGGCGCTCTGAGACGCGACAGTCTTGTTTAGCGACGACGCTTGAAATTCCGAGTACGGGTACACTATCACTGCAGATGATACGCCGCTCGCCGCGCGTCGCGCCCGAGTAACTCCTAATACTCTATGCTCTTCACGAACGCGTCCACGTCGAGCGCGCGGACGTGCGCGGGAACGGGGTTCTTCACGACACCGCCTCGCGATGGATCCCTTTCGATTTTGTTCGCGGCGCTCTCATCGGGCGACGCGCCGGATCCGAGACGCAAACGCCGCTTCGCGCTCGGATCCGGCGACGGTTTCCCGCTCGCGCGATTTTTCAGATGCTCCGCGCGCGGCGACGGCGCGCCCAGCAACGGACCGAGGATCTCGCCCAGCGTGCCGTCCGCGTCGTTCTCGAACAGCGACTGCATCACCGCGTCGACGTCCAGCCCACCCAGCTCCGCCGGATCGGGCGACGCGACGCCCACCTCGGTCGCGGGCGCGCCGCCGCCGCCGCCGCCGCCGCGCGCGCGCTTGGGCGGCGTCCCAGCGGGCGAAGCGTCGGCGTCGCCGTGCGCGCTTTTTCGTCGTTTGGAATTCGGTTTTTGCGCGGCGAACCCCGCGAAGAGCTCTGTATCGCTCGGCCTTCCTTCGCCGACATCGAGCGTCGGGATCCGGTCCGCGATGACCGCCGCGAGCCGCTCCTGCACGCGCGCGTCGTTCAGCGCGCGCGGCAACTCGACGTTGCGCCACGTCGGCGCCGAGTCAGAAAAGTCGTCCAGCGAGCCGAAGACGTCTTCAGTTTTTTTCGCCGTCGAGCCCGCGCCGACGCCGTCGCCGAATCCCGCCGCCGCCGCCGCCGTCACGGGGGCGTTGCGCCTGGGAACGGCCCCGCCGCGCTTCTTGCCCCGGTGCGGCGAGCGTGCGGGCGGTGGCGGCATCGCGGCAACGGCGGGGGAAGGGGACGCGGGTATACCCCGCGCTCGCGAATCGTTCGCGGCGAGACGTGCGTCTCGAGGCGCGAGCGTCTCTCGCGACGCGCGCGCGCGCCCACGCGACTCCGCCGCGGCGTCGCTGGCGGGAACGACAGGCTCGCTCGTCTCGGCGGGAACCCTCGTCGCACCGGTCGCGCACTCCTCCAGCACATCGTACATGCGCTTCGCGAGCGGGTTCGAGGCGACCGCGCGTTTCCTGCGCGTGTCCGCCTCCTTGAACGCGACGTACTCGCCGAGCACCGCGTCCAGCCCCTTCACCCCCGCCGGGATGCGGTTGCCGAACGGCGCGAGGAGCGCGTCCGCGTCGCGCTTGAACTGCTCGGTGGCCTGTGGTCGTCGTCGCGTCGTCGTCGCGTGGGGGAGAGAGGCGTGGGGATGCGTCAGCGAACGCGCGCGCGCGTGCGCGTGCGGCCGCGCGGAGCGGCGCGCCGAGCGAACGACGACGCGCGTCTCGGTCGAAGCCTTCGTTCGCGCGCGAAAAGCCTCCACGGAGGCTCGTTTTCAAACTCCCGGCGACGCGACGCGTCGACCGCGAGACGCCGCGTACCTTGACGAAGCCGTTCGAGCGCAGGTAATTGTACACGAGCGCGGCCACCTCACGCTGCGACACAGCGCCGGCGCTCGTCGACGCGGGCTCGTCCCCGCGCGTCGGCATCGTGGCGCGCGCCGAGAGAGTGGATCTGCCAAGTCGCGCCGGGCGAGAAATTCGATTCTCGACGCCGCGATCCGACACGAAAGACGGAAGGACGAAGGTCGGCTCATCAGACGCGGGCGCGCCGGGCGAGGAGACCGCCGCTCCGAGGGAGGCGCGCGCGAGGACGGACCACGCGCGAGATAACGGGAGACGACGTGTGTACGGTCGCGCCGTCCCATCCGGACGCGTCTCGGTGGCGATGCAGACGGACCTCCCCCCACGCCCCGCGAAACCTCTGCCCCCGTGCGTGCCTTTCCTGCCGCAGGACAACGACGCGGCGGCGTGCGATCCCTCCGCGTCGGCGGTGGTGGCGCTCCTGAACGACCGGTTCGGGTCTTTGCTGCGCGCGAACGCGCCCGCGTTCTGGGCGCACCTCGCGCACGACGCCTCGATCGCCAACGCGCTGGACACGTACCTGCAGTTCCGGCGCCGGCCGCACGACGCGCGTCTCGACGTCTCCGCGAACGCGGCGAGCCTCGAGGAATGCGCGCTCGCCAGACGCGTGTTTCTCGTGTTCCGCCGCGTCGGCGACGCCGGCGAAGCGCGCACGCCGAAAGCGGCGACGCGCTCAGCGATCGTGCGTTCGCGGGGTTTGGCGGATCCCGCGAAGGTGATCGACTTTTGCGCTCTGTTCGGACCGGACAACCCGCGAGCGACGCGGGAGACGCTCGAGCGTCTGGCGGAGACGCACGATGCGCACGACGCGGAGGCTTCGCGCGAAGAAGGAGTACATTTCGGCGAATCTGCGCAAAGCCTCGGCGACGCGTTCGCGAGCGCGGGCGCCGCCGTCGCCGCCAACTTGGAGCAGATGGCGGACCGCGTGGTGACCTCCGCGATCGACGGGGTCGGGCTGAGCGTCGATGCGAAGAAGGACGCGCTGACCTACCTCCACGACGTCGCCGTGAGCCTCGCTCTGCTCGCCCGCCACGCGCCAGCGCTGGCCCGGCGGTGCAAAGGCGACGCGCCCTCTCCGAAGGACGCTGCGCGCGCCGCGACGTTAAAAGAAAAAGCCGCCTCGAAGGCGACCGACGGCTCTTCCGTCTCTGCCGAGACGCACGCGAAACAAGCACTCGAGCGCAAAGGCAAAGCGCCCGTCGCGTACGTGACGACGACGACGAGACTCGCGTCGCAAAGCGTCGACAAAGAAGCGAAGGATTTGGGGTTTGTCGCGTGCGCGCCGGACGCGCTGTGCGACGCGCTCGAGCGCGTCGCCAGGGAAACCTGCGACGCGATTTCGCGTCGCGGCGAATCGTCTTCGTCGGCGGACGGCGTCGGCGCCGACGCCGCCGATGCCGTGCGGGCCGCGGTGTTGCGAGGCCGCGACGCGCTTCTCGCGCTGGACCGGGGCTGCGACGACGACGGCGCCGGCGACGAGAAGAGCGCGTCGACGGCGCCGCCGCCTCCGGAGGCGCTGGCGAGCCGGTTGCGCGAGGCGCGCGAGCTCTTCCCCGATCGCGGCGACGGGTTTTTGGCGGCGGCGCTGGAGTGTTTCGGCGACGACGTCAACGCGACGGCGTCGGCGCTCTTCGAGGGGGACCTGCCGCCGGCGCTGGCGGCAATGGACGTCACCACCTCCTGGCCCGCGTACTGGGCCGCGAAGAACCCCGCGCCGCGCGCGCGCGGCGACGGCGACGGACTAAAAAGGCATACGTTTGATCGCGCGTGGTCCGCGTCGGACCCGCCGGCGACGAAAACCGGCGCCGCGTACCACAAAAACGGCGACGTCGCGTACATGACGCGGCGACAAAAGAGCGCCTACGGCTTATCCGACGGGTACGACGCGGCGGAGGCGAAGCGCCGCATCCTCGACCTGGCGTACGAGGACGAGTACGACGACTCGTTCGACGAGCTGAACGAGCTGGCGGGGGTGGGCGCGGACGCGGGCGGAGACGCGACGTCGGACAGAAAAGCCGACGTCGGCGGTCTGTTCGGCGTTTTCGGGGGGGGCGTGTGGGGCGGCGGCGAGCTTTTGCCCTCCGCTTCGGGATCGGACCGAGACGGGTCTCGCGCCGAACCGCGATTTGGGGGTTCGTTCGGCGGAAGAAACGGGAGAGACGGGGTTTCCAAAAAAACCTTCTGGATAGAAAACGGCCGCGTGTATCACGCGGAAAGGCCCGGCGCGACGGCGGTGGCGGCGTCGAGCGTCGAAGAGGCGTCCGCGATGGCCGCGCGCGAAGCCGCGGCGAGCGCCGCGCGGGTGCACGGTCTCGGCGCGGGAGGCAACCGAGCCGCGTTCGGAGTGATCGGTGCGGCGAGCGTCGCGCCGCCGTCCGTCTCTTCCGCGAGAGGAGGCGGTCGCGGCGGTCGCGGCGGTCGCGGCGGTCGCGGGGCGCCGCCTTCGGACCTGACGAGGCCGGATCCGCGGCCGGCGCCGGGAAGTTCCGCGGGGCCGAACCGCCGCGGCGCCGGCGCGCCCCCTGGCACCCGCGCGCACAAGTCTGAGCACAAGGCGAGCATCGGGAACCATAACCGGAAACAGCAAGCCGCCAGAAAGATGAGCAAGGGTTTCGGGCCCGCGGCGCTCGATTAAAACTGAGTCCCCGAGAGTCCACGGGATAGTCTTTCGGTTTCATCGCGCGCGAATGCGAATGCGAAACGCCCGTCGTCTCTCGTCTTTCGCGCTCCCGCGTAAAAATCTCTCTTCGTTCGCGCGTCACTCCGCGGCGACGGCGACGCGCTTGACCTCCCGCTTCGGCGGTTCCACGGCGTGTTCCGGCCCTTCCCCAGTCTCGACCGGGCGCTTCGGCGCGATCACGGTCAGGACCCCTTTCGAGGTCTTCGCGCTGATCCGGTCGACGTCCACGCTCGGCGGCAGCGCGTACCTGTTTTCGAACGCGCCGAAGTGCCGCTCGCGGACGCGAACCGCGCTTGAGCCGGCGGCTTGTTTTTCTTCCTTCTCGTCGCCGGGTTTCTTCGGGTCTTCTTCGAGCCGAACGTCGTCGCGCTCGCCGCGCACGACGAGCACGTCGCGCGCGCTCGGGCCTCGCTCGTTCGGGTCTCCCTTCACCACGAAAACTTCTACATCTTCGTCGCGCGCGCCGGGAACGTCGGCGACGAACTCGACGGCGTCGTCGCGCTCGCGGACGTCCATCGCCGAGCGCCAGAGCCGGTTCGAGAATTTCGTGGAATCTTCGTCCGTCTTCCCGTGCACCCCGAGCGACGGGAAGACGTCGAGCGCGCGGTGTCCCGCGCGCGCCAGGGCGGACAGAGGCGACTCGTGGAGCGCCACGCCGGCGGACGCGGGCGACGCCAGGAACAGCTGGCGCTCCAGGTCGTCCAGAATGTCGGACACCGAGACCGTCGTCGACGCCCGGTCGCGCGGGACGCGCGTGTCCTCCCCGTCGCCGCGTCCGCGACCGGGGAAGTGGAGGTTCCTCAGACGGTACCGCGCCGTGGAGACCGCGCGGTCGACCGCGCGGCGCATCGCCGCGGCCGTGCTCACGCCGAGCGGACCGTGCACGGCGCCGCGGTCGACGGGCGAAGCGGGGGCGCACGTCGTCGCCGAGCACTCGCAGGTGTCGGCGCCGCAGTGGTCGGGGCACGTCCCGGTGAGCTCGGCTCGCTCGCGAGCCTCCTCGGAACACGGCTCCGCGTGCGTCTCCTCTCGCGTCCAGTGCGAAGGGAAGAGGTTGAACGCGCGCGCGGGCGTCGGAGCGACGAGGAGCGCGACGAGCGCCGCGGCGCACGCGGCGGTAGCCAGGCGAGTGCGCATGGTGGAGACGCGCGAGGAAGAGTGCGTGAAGCGGTTTCCGTTGTCGTGGCTTTTTCGCGGCGTCGTCACTTCCGAGCTAAAAAAAATTCTCACTCCGCGTCACTCCGCGTCGTCCGTCAGGTCCTCCCAGACTTTCCTGTGAAAGTGGTACATCCCCTTCTCCAGCGCCACGTACCTCCCCGGCTCGTACCCGGGCGAGCGCATGCCCCGCTGCACCTTCTCGCACAGCTCGACGTCCTCCATCTGCACGACGTGGCTCGCGGCGAGCGAGTCGCGCACGAACGCCTCGTCGTCCGCGAAGTCGGGCTCGAGGAAATACTCAAACGTCACCGCGCACGTCGTCGCGCTCGTCGGGGTCACGAGGTTCGTGTCCATCCACGGCCCGTACCGGTTCACCATGAAGTTCGGGTACACGTACGCGTACATCGCGGGTCGGTCGCCGTTTTTCAAACGGCGGTTCCGTTCGGTTTCGTCTTTTCCATCCGCCGCCGCGCGCGCCGTCTGCGTCACGACGTTCCCCTCGATCGTAGTCTCGTACGTCTTCATGTCGACACCCGCGGCCAGCTCCGGGTGCGCCACCGGGACGTGGTACCCCCCGTCCAGGTAGTTGTCCACGAACACCTTCCAGTTGCAGTTGACGTGGTACACGCGCTTGGTCACGAACTGAAGCCCGGCTTCGGCGCCGGTTCCGCCCGTCGCCGGAATCGCGCCGCAGCGTTCGAGGAACGCGCCGCCGGCGCCCAGCCACTCCGCGACGGGAGAAGCGCGCGGAGTGCCGGTGGCGTGAGAACGCGACGCGTCGCGCGTGTCGTCGTTCGACGAGCGCGGGGTCCTTCCGTCTTCGGTCGGAAACGCGCACCACACGAACGGTCCCCAGACGTCGACGGCGATTTCCCGCAAACCGTTTTCGCGCGTCTCAAAGCGCTCCGTTCCGCTCAGGCGCGGGACCTTCGTCAGCGCTCCCGCGAGGTCGTACGTCCACCCGTGGTACGGGCATCGCATGCACGCGTCGCGCAACACGCCGCCGTCGCACGCGACCGTCTCGAACCCGTCTTCCGTCACGGAACGAAATCCGCGGTTCGTTTTCGTTTTCGTTTTCTTTTTCTTTTTGAAACCCCGGAACAGACCGGCTTCGGCGTCTTCCGCCGCGGCTTCCGCGCGCGACCTCGTCGCGGCGGCGGCTGGGTCCGGCACCACCTCCATGGCTCTGTGCCTGCACACGTTCCAGAACGCGCGCAGCGTGTCGTCTTCCCCGCGGACGACCACGATCGTCGCCCCGGAGGTTCCGCCGACGGTCGCGGTGAAGTAGCTCCCCGGCGCGCCCCGCGGGGCTTGGTCGGCTCTGCCGCAAAAGTGCCACCCTCGGCGGAACACCGTCTCGGCTTCGCGGCGCGCGGCGGACTCGGCGGCGTACCAGCTCGCCGGCGGCGCGCGGGCTTTCGCGACGCCCCACGCGCTGGAGGGCCACGGGTCGATGCGCGAGCGCGAGGCCACCGAGCCGCGGCCGGACTCGAAGAAGAGCGGTTCGAGCGGTTCCGACGGCGGTTCCCTTTCTTTCTCCTTTTGTCGCGTCTCTCCCTCCGGCGCCTCGAGAGCCTTTTTCGCCGCGTCGGCGTTCGGCGGGCTCGCGCGAGCCTCGGCGTCGGCGCTCGACGTCGAGACGTTTCCGGTCGGAAACATGCCACCAGACATGGGGCACTTTGACTTCGTCGCGCGGCGTTTTTTGGTCATCGTCTTCCCGGCGATGGCGTTGTTCGCCGTCGGCGCGTTTATTTGTATTTTCGCGCTCCTGCCCGCCAGGTACGCCGCCACGGCGCCGCGCGTCTCCGCGTTCCCGAGGCTCTTGTACTCGAGCTCGGCCGCGTCGCTCGCCTCGATGCCCCGCAGCAGAGCCGCGCACGTCTCGTCGTCCAGCCGCTCCAGCGCGTCCATGTGCGTCCGGACGGTGAACAGGATCCAGCGGCTGACGTCGCGAGGCCCGGGAAGCCGAGTCACGGTTTCGTACTCCACCCGCAGGCGCATCGTCGCGCCCGCGTCGGCGGCGGTGACGGGCAAGGAAGACAGGGGGTCCATGTACCCGACGTGTTTCTCGTCCGCGAACGTCGAGTCGGTCGCGAAACGCGCGCGTTTCTCGACGCCGCCCATCTTCACGTTGCTCGGGTGCCACTCCAGCGCCGTGGAGACGATCTCGGCGTTGTTCTGTAACGCCCAGTTGGCGCGCCACAGCGGCTTCGTCGGCTCGAGCCCGGAGAACACTCGCGAGACGGCGCGGCGCATCTTGGACGCGTACCCGGGCACGGGCTTGTGCAGCCCCGCGAGGGTTTTGCCGTGCCGCTTCCGCGGGTCGAACGAGAAGCACACGACGCCGGCGCGAAACGCGTGGTGCGTGGTCTCCGATGGAAAAGACTTTTCAGTCTCGTCGTCGCCGAGAATGAAATCGTCGCCGTCGTCGCGCGACGTTCCAAACGACTCGTCCGCCGCGTCCCACGCCTCTTCCAGCGTTTCCTCCTTCACCAGACACAGGTCCTCCTGCACGAGTTTCGCGCACGTCTTGAGCGCGTCGAGCCCTTTCAACCGCTCCAGCGGCCCGGTGGCCCAGCCGTCCAGCTCGGGCAAGAAAACGCCGCCGGAGTCCTCGTCCCTTTTGTACCGCTCGGGGTACCGCGCCGCCAGCCAGTCGCACATCGCCGGGAGCAACGCCTCCGCCGCGCTCGACGCGGTTTCGTCCCACACCACGCACCCGACTTCGGACGACGGGTCGTCCGGGTCGCCCGAGCCGGAGTCGATCAACGCGTGGCGCAGGCGCATCTCGCGCGCCCAGCGGGAGTCCCGCTCGGTCGCGCGCGCGTCGCCGCCGCCGCGTCGGTCCGTCTCGCGGAGGCGGTCGGCGTCGTCCTCGGGGAAGAAATCTTGCTCGAACCAGTCCCTGCGCTGGTCCAGAGGTCGCAAGCCCGTGCCCGCGGTGACGCCCCGGGAGGCCCACAGGAACCGGCCGGAGGTGGCCGCGCCCGCCGAGGCGAACCGCTCGAGCGGGAACGGCGACCGGCCGTCTCGGCGCGCGCGGGTCGATCGCGGCGGCGTCGAGGCGGAAGGAGACCGCGACGACGACGACGTGCCGAAGGCGTCGTCGTTCGCTCTCTCGGACCGGTCGCTCGCGGACACGGCCGGCGCGGTCGTCGAGCGACGTCGCGCGCGGACGCGCCGCGAGCGACGCGGCGCGAGGAAAGCCTCGCCGCGCGCGACGAGGGCGCTCGTCGCCGACGTCATCGTGGAGTCGTGCCCGAAGATGCGTGCCACCTTTCTCGTGGTCTCGCGCCAAAAAGAGAGATATTTGGCGTCTTCGGCAGTCCGGCACTCCGCATGGTCCGGCTCGAGGGGGAAAATTGGCGCCAAAACGCAGGTTGCGGTCGAGCGTGTTCGCCTCGCCTCGGAAACCACGAGGGGTCGCGGCGCGCGCGTCGCAGACGTGGACCGCGCGGGCGCGCGCGATGACTCGACGCATCTCGAAAAAGCGCGGGGTGGGCCACCTCGCGCGCGCGCGCGCGCTCGCGCTCGCGCTCGCGCTCGCGTGCGCCCCGACGCGAGCGCGAGCGCAAGCCCCGTCACCGAAACCCAACCCCGCGTCTCGTTTCGCGGCCGACCCGGGCGTGGTGGAGGCTCCAACCCCCGCGGTCATATCCCTGCCCGTCGTGCTCGCACCCGTTCCCGACCTCGACCGGGACGACGAGGCGGGCGTCGCCGCGCGCGCGCGCCTTTACGAGGCGCACGCGCCGGGGGACGCCCACGTGGTGGAACGCCGAGGCGCCGAGGACTCGACTTCGACGACACTCGACGCCGCCTCGAAGTGTCACCCGAACACGCACTGCGCGCACCCCGCTCACGGTCAGCCCACGATCGGTCACGGGAGCCACTTGCCGTACCCGAACGAAGTCCGCGGCGTGCACGCACCGCAGTGCTTACGCGATCACCCGCCGACGTGCACGTGCTTCGGGCCGTTCACGTACGTGCGCCCGTGGGGGTATTACTGCGTGCTGGTTCCCTCGAAGGACAGACCGAACGGTTCTCCGCCGCCGATCGACGCGCCGCCGTCGCCTCCTCCGATCGGCACGGCGCCGTCGCCTCCTCCGATCGGCACGGCGCCGTCGCCTCCGCCGTCGCCGCCCGGCGCGCAGTGCGGCGAACCGCCGGTCGGCTTCACGTGCGACGTCGTCGACGGCTTCGACCCCTGCGGCGCGAACGGCTTCGGCTTTTGCGTCTTCGTGGACGGAGTTCGGACCTGCTGCTGCGACGCGGAGTGCGAAACCGTCTTCGACGACTGCTGCGCGGATAAGCGGAGCTGCTGCGACGAAAGAACGTCCGAGGTCCGGTTCGGGGAGAGGCGCGAGCGGCCGTCCGCGGCGAGAATCGAGGCGAGGGCGAGACGCGGGTGACGCGCGCGAAGACGTCCGTCTGACGACGAAAACAAAAAACCAACCACCTCGGGGAACACAGACCTCCCTTTAGAAGTGGATGGGTTTCCCACCCGTCGCGAGCGCCGCCTCCTTGACCGCCTCGGACAGCGTCGGGTGCCCGTGGCACGTGCGCGCGATGTCCTCGGTGCTCCCGCCGTACTCCATCGCGAGGACGCACTCGCCGAGCAGCTCGCCGGCGTTGGGCCCGACGATGTGCGCGCCGAGGATCTTGTCCGTGTCGGCGCACGACACAAACTTCACCAGCCCCTCGGCGTCGTCGTTGGTGCGCGCGCGCGAGTTGGCGGCGAACGGAAACGTCCCGACGTTGTACTTGGCGCCGCTCGCCTTGACCTCCTCCTCCGTCTTGCCGCACCACGCCACCTCGGGGTGCGTGTAGACGATGGAGGGGATCACGTCGTAGTTGACGTGGCCAGACTTTCCGGCGAGCTGTTCCACGCAGCTGATGCCCTCCTCCTCCGCCTTGTGCGCCAGCATGGGCCCCTCGACGATGTCGCCGATCGCGAACACGCCGGGCACGCTCGTGGCGTACGTGTGCATGTCCACCTTGACCTGCCCCATCGCGTTGGTCTCGACGCCGGCGGCGTCGAGGCCCAGTCCTTTGGTGAACGGGCGGCGCCCGGTGGCCACCAGCACGACGTCCGCTTCCATCGTCGTCGCCTCGCCCCCCGCCGAGGGCTCGATCGTGAGCTCGATGCCGGTGGCGGTCTTCTTCGCCGCGGTGACCTTCTTCTCCATCTTGAAGTCGAAGCCCTGCTTCTTGAGCGCGCGCTGGAACGTCTTGCGCATCTGCGCGTCCATCGGCGGGCAGATGTCCTTGCCGAATTCCACGACGGTGATCTTCGAGCCCAGCCGGCCCCACACGGAGCCGAGTTCGAGGCCGATCACGCCGCCGCCCACGACGACCATGCGCTTCGGCACTTCCTTCAACGAAAGCGCGCCGGTGCTCGTGACGACGGTCTCCTCGTCCACCTCCACGCCGGGCAAAGTCGCGGGCTCCGAACCCGTCGCGAGGATCACGCTCTTCGCGACGACGGTTTCAGTCGTGCCGTCTTCTTTGGCGACCACCACCTCGCCGGGGTTTCCCGTGAGCGATCCCCACCCTTTGGCGTAGGTCACCTTGTTCTTCTTGAACAGACCCTCGATGCCCTTGGTCAATCCGTCCACGGACTTGGACTTCTGCGCCATCATCTTCTCCACGTCGATGGAAACCTCGCTGCGAGGCGAAAGGCGAGGAAAGCGCGGGCGTCAGAGACGCGCGAGTCTCGTGGGAGAAAAAATATCTCGCGTCTCGTACGAGGGCCAGTCAGATTCGCGAAAAAGCGGTCCGTTCGAGAACTTAAAAAAGATGACCGGCGGGGCGCGAGGGGACGCGCGGCGACCCGCCGGTCGCGTTCGGACGCGGGAACGTACCCGACGGAGATGCCGTGCTTGGCCATGGTGTGATTCGCGTCGTGGAACAGGTGCGAGGCGTGAAGGAGCGCCTTGGAGGGGATGCACCCCACGTTCAGGCAGGTGCCGCCCAGGGTGCCTCGCCCCTCGACGCAGGTGACTTTCAGCCCGAGCTGCGCGCCCTTGATGGCGGCGACGTACCCGCCGGGGCCTCCGCCGATCACGACGACGTCTTGCTGCTCGCCGGCGGCGTACCAGCGCGCGCCCAGGGCGCGGAGGGGGGAGGCGAACCTCGCCGCGCGGCGGGTG
>MDSV01064690.1_pt1 | contig 21245 bp, 24 predicted proteins | sample 810851 | NCBI WGS metagenome assembly MDSV01 (sample SAMN05326640, study PRJNA326480) | marine metagenome | isolation source: seawater | place: Atlantic Ocean: North East | collected 2012 | reverse complement strand
GACCTGAGCCCAGTCAGGCGGGCCTGAGGGGATTTGAACCCCCGGCCAACGGATTAAAAGTCCGTCGCTCTACCTGGCTAAGCTACAGGCCCATGGCTGATGCTGGGCCTTCGTCGGACCGAGGGGGTATTCTTAAAGATTCCCCGGGAAAAGAGAAGTGTCAGATGACACATCCATCATGAAAGTAAACTAACTCTCCATTCAATAAACCATCGCAACCGAAGTATAGTGTGATGGAGGGCTCGATTGAACGCGAAATCGAGTTTTCTCAGCAAAGAGGATTTGAAATTGAATGGACGGATGGGAACGGTTTCCATCGGCTCATTGAGGTCCCCCGGACGGTATACCCTCCAAGAGAGGATTCAACCCTCCTACATAGCGCCCTACTCAAACTTCAGGGCTCACCTGGACGTCTACTTGAAATCGGCTGCGGCACAGGAGTCATCTCACATTCCATGGCCAAGACTGGTTGGAATGTAGTGGCCATTGATCCAAATCCCTTCGCTGTCGCCTGTTCACGTTCCCTCGATGATGTAGAGATGACTGTCCTCGAAGGGGAATTACAGGAGGGAGCGCATCTCAGTCATGGGCCATTCGATGTTATCGCATGGAACCCTCCATATCTCGAACCGATAGAAGAACGCCTCGGACCGATGGAGGAGGCTGCATTAACTCGTCCAGAAGTTCACCCTATCCTACACGTTATTGAGCACATAGGGGAGACAGATTGCCTTGCTATTGATGGCTGCATCGTAATCATCACTTCAGATGATGATGCCACGCGCCAGGCATTGTCTAAAGCGGATACAAATGGATGGTGCTCGCGTAGAATCGATGGCCATTCTAAGGGTGGTGAACGTCTCGCCGCCGTCTGCATGTGGCGACCATGGAGATTTGAACCAAAACGAATCGAGGAAACCGAATCCACCATGGACGAGCTACCAGGTGACTCGGAAGTTGGAGATGTAGTAATCGCAGATACACAGACGGCAGGGAGAGGTCGAAGAGGTAACGATTGGATTGGAATGGAGGGAGATTTCTTCGGAACATGGTGTATCATCGGCCCTGAAACAACCAAACTCACTACACCAGACATCCACATCATGTCGGCTACAGCTGTATTGGAGGCCCTGCAGGCATTCACGGGCTATGGCATCGACCGCATAGGATGGCGTCCCAAGTCAGATGTCGGCGTCCGCTGGCCAAATGATCTGGTCCGAGGAGAGAATGCCGAGAAGTGTGGAGGACTCTTACTTCATGCGCGAACACGCGGGAATGAGGTTAGAATTCATCTAGGCATCGGCATGAATGGCTCAAGTCGGACCGTTGATGACACTCCACATCCATCCATACTCAAGGGCAATCTCGCAGGATTGGGGCAGCGTATCCACCATGCTCTTGCTGGTTGGTTTATGATTCACCCACGAGTACCTGGACCTGATCTCGAAGCAATGCGACAAACTTGGTGGGCGGCCTCAAGAACAACGCGTGCAATCAGCAAGGAACGAAGAGAGGACATGCATGTCAACGCGTTTCACCTAGATGAAGAAGGACTCCATGGCTGGAATGGTGCATCTATAATTGACCTAAATGATGTAATCTGAAACATCATTGGCGCTTACGCCATTCACCCCAAATCACAAGGAAGAGACCTAAGATGACTGGAAGAGCCTCCAATGGTAACTGACGCTGTACACTGATAGTGATTGTGTAATCGCCCTCACCTTCCGCGGTCACGATGAGTGGGCCATCAGAGGATCTTTGACTGGTAGCATCCCCTCCAACCTCATTGAATTCGAAGGTCTCGGGACCAATGCTTACAGTGAGGCTGCAAGCAGTCGCGTTGTCACCTGAACAGGATTCCCCTGGAGATACATCAATCTGGACTGCATCCGAGGAACCCAGAAGGCCAACATCCACACTAGTGATTTGTACAACTCCTGATCCTGATTCCAATGATACATCATGACTGGGCGACCAGAGTACCATCAACACAGTACCGATGAGCAAGGTCGCGCCAATCAAAGAGGCAAGGTCCCATAGAGGGATTGACTCAGCACTCCCTCCACCGCCCATGGAACTTCCAACAGTGTGGAGGTCATGAATGCTTCATCTGCGGCGAGGGGGTTTAGGTATACCCAAGCGCTCGCGTACGAGTCGAATCTTTCCTGAAGTGGTCAGAGTTTCAATCCATTCACATTCGTCTGCAGCAGCGCGGAAGCGCGATAAATCCGGGAGGTGAACCCGTATAATCGCGATACTTGAAGCAGCTTCAGGATGAAGGTCATAAAGACGTAAATTAGCATCTGGAACCAACTCATGAATCTTTGATTCAAGGGACTCCCGGTCGGACTTAATCTTGAGACGAAGCCCTACCCATCGGCGTTTGACACGCTTCGCTTTAGACAGGCGCGCCATGCTCGTTCTGACAACGACGATTTATTTCATCCCCTACTATCGGAGGTCGAATGTCAGAGCGGGATGAAGGAAATTCCATCGATGGGCCGCTCCAACTTCTCAAGGTACTACTGCGACCAGATACACTGCCTCACATCGTATTACTAGTCCTTGGTACAGGTGGATTGTATGGCTACCTTGCCATAACTGGAGGCAGTGCTGGATATGCAGCCATTGTCTTTACTTCCGCTATGCTCGCCTACCTAATCATTGGCTTACTCGGAAATAACGATGTAGTAGCAAAGATGCTTCGTGCATCTTCAAGCCGGAGTATGCCTGTCCGAATCATTGGACCAGTCATCATGCCCATTGTGATTATGACTTCACTCACAATAATCGCATGGTTAACGCTGGGCAGAGATGAAGATATCCGTAATGGATGGGCACTTGTCCTAGCCAGTATGTTCGCCTTATGGTCAATCGGACAAGGACTTGCATTGAGAGCAAGTGCAACAGGATGGACTTCAGGGAAGGCGAAGGCGGATGGAATCCAAGATTCTCCTCTCAGTGAAGCGACAAACTGGGATGTACGAAAACTCATGATTGGGACAGTTGTATCTACGGGGATTATCGCAGGGATACGAGGGATTACGCTACCAGCCCTATCAGGATCTGAACCACTCTTAGTACAGTGGGGAGCATATCTGATCGGCTGCATAGGCCTACTACTCCTCACCGTCTGGCTCGCACGCGATGCAATCGCTCCGATAGATACATCTTGGACTCGCGCCGACCGTAGGAGGACTCACCGGACTGGGCAACTTCTACTGTTCCTCTCAGCATGGCATCTCTCCAGTGCTTGGTCTAGGTTCACTACATCCGAATCTGGCGCAATGTGGTCTGAAGAGGCAGTGTTAGTGATCATCACAGTAATCAGCGCTGTGTGGGCTATGACCAACCGGAATCGATCTAAAATCACCATTGTAACTGAAAACACAGCTGTATTCTGGGCAATTGCCTTTGGGTTTGGATATGCAGGGAGCATCACCGTCATGACTGACCTCTCTACCGAATTGATTGGAGATCTTCCATTAATCGGCCTCCTAAGCAAACAATTCGGCATAGGAAGTGTTGCTTCGACACTTGGCATAGGCCACGTTCTAACCGCATCAACCCTACTCCTCGGCCTTTCTAAGGCACTCCAACGACCAAGAATGAATCCAGATGTAACAGTCGCATCTGCCCTCAAAGATGATACTGAATCCAGCAATAAACAAGACCTAAGTTCCGATAATGAAGCGGTAGAAGAATCTGAAATCACCCCAATAACTGAGGAAAACGAAGATGAAGAAATCGAACTTCTAGAAATAGAAGATGAGATTGAGTTGATTGAAGAAGAGGACGAAGTCGAACTCATAGGCGAGTCATAAGCCAGCAAGAACAGCGATGACTCGGACCTCTCCCTCTAATTCGCGAACTATGGAGGCTCCGTAAATTACGTGACAATTGTCAGATAAACCTCGTGTGAAAGCGTCGGCGATTCGATCGAAGTCGCCTAGAGTCACCTGATCTCCACCTTCGATATGCAATAGACAAGTTGCCGCATTCACAAGATCGATGCGTTCGAGTGGAGCATCGAAGGCCTTTTGGAATAAACGCTGAGGGTCATAGCAATCACCTTGAGCTACAAGCACCGTCGATCTACCCGCTTGAGTAAGGACTGTTCTTAGATCCATCAAGTCCAGATTTATGACGCCCTTGCGAGCCTGAGTCTGGACTAAGGCCCGGATTAACGACGGGACCCAGCCTCCTCCAGATTCCCATTCTGCACCTCTCTTCTCCGCTCGCAAAGCTAGTGCAGACAAGGATATCCCAATCGTTGCGTGTGAAGCCGCCTCTAAACGAGGACGGCTCAGTCGCGCCCAACGCATCCGCGCCACCTGATCCTCAAAGGGCAAGCCGACAACAGTCACGACTAGTGCACCGGAAGCGCGCGCTTGTTCAGCAAGCCATGTGGAGGCCCCGGAGCCAACACCTCCTCCAAGTCCAGCAGCGATGAGAACGAGTTCTGCCCGGTCAAACATTTCCGCAAAAACAGAAGCGTGGGCTTTGGCCCAATCATGACCTAATTCGGGCAAAATAGCTCCTTCAGAACTCTCGGAGCCGAGACGTACGGTAGAAGCACTCGACGAAAGATCAAGGGAAGACGAATCCGAATCCACAAGGAGTAGGTCGCAATCCTCTTCCACATTGAGATGTGCATGGCTGGCCCAACGGCAACCTAGTCCCCCCACACCGACAAGAAGGAGAGCGCCGTCCTGCATGAATTCCCCTCAGTCGTAGGTCAAATAACGCTGATATCGGCGTCGTTCGTCTCTGGCCCAAGCGTTATCTGGTTCGATATCGAGGACCTTCTGATAGTATTCAACCGCCTTCTCAAAATCCGAGAGATGTCGACCATATAGGTGGCCAAGATTACTCAGCACTGGAACACATAGTGGACTCTCATCCAACATCTCAAGAAGGATTTTCTCGGCTTCGGATAGATCCATTGCCTCCATCCGCTCTTCGGCCTGATCAAGACGTTCAAGTTGAGTATCCGACAAACGATAGGTGTTCTTCCAAGCACGGCCCGCCATGACTCTTGACTGACGAGCAGGGGTTTCAATCATGCGGCGAGAAAAAGGGGGACTATATTAAACAAAATATTGAGTAATAATGGCCAATGATAGATGACCTTCTAGATGCTCCGCTGTCCATCGAAAAGACTAGCCCTTTTGGGAACGTTAATACCCCCCCGCTAGGTGGCCCTGAGTATGAGCATGTCCAGTCCGTGGACTGCGCCGGTTCGGCGCGCACTGGCACTCTCATTTCTCATGTTGATTCTAGCCTTCGGACCATCCTCCGTGGGAGCTTGGCCAGGTGGCATCGGTTTCGACCAAGATGGCAAAGGCGATGTGGCATTAGCTGGCTGCACATGTCACAATGTAGACCCCAGTGGTTCAGTGACTGTTATCCTTGACGGTGTGCCCTCAGTATACATCGCAGGAGAAAGTTATGATATGACGATTCAGGTTATTGGTGGTGCAGAATACCACTCTGGCGGAAGCGAATATAGTGCAGGATTCTCAATGCGAGTCACCCAAGGGATACTTGCTGCAGGCGAGGGATCGGAAGACCATGTCATGGCCGCCCCTGAAAACTTCAACGGACCTGCCAGTGATGATTTACAAACGCTCACTCACACCGATAGTGGTGGAAATCTAGAATCACGTTCTTGGAACATCGTTTGGACTGCCCCCGACGCCGAAAGTGGACCAGCTAATATCTGGCTTGTGGGCAACTCGGTAAATGGAGATGGGCAGCCAGGTCCACAAGACATGTGGAACCGCCTCTCAGCTGTAATCATCGAAGGAACGGATGATAGCAATCGTCGGGCGGTCTTCTCAGGTAACGGCGACATTGAACCCCCTGCGCCACCATCTGATGGCCACGGTGACCTCCACCACATGGGTGCTAAGTTCCGGGCACACTGGCTCGGTCTCCTCGGATTCGGAGCCGTAATTATCGTCCTCATATTCTGTGGATTCTTCCTAAGATATGGATTCAGTGGCCATTACAAAGGTCGAAGCAATTTGCTCCGGCTCCGTATTAAGCACCTACGCAGGGGGGACCAATTGTGAAGCAAGACAAACTTCTGAAGCTTCTTCGTGAAGTAAAGAGCGGAGTTGTGAGTATCGAAGATGCTCGAACGGCTCTTGAAGGCGTATCACTCTCTGAAGAACAGTACACTTCGGCTGTCGAACATGGCGTATTCAGTAAGCCGAAAGTGGGCACAGTAGTTCGTGCAACAATTTCCCCTTCTGCTGAATCAGGAATCATGGTTCTCTTCTTTGTATGGGGTATTTTTTGGACTACCTACTGGGCTTTTACCCTCACATATGGACTATTGAATGAATGGGATCAGCAACAACTTGCGTTTCACCTTGGGATGGTTCTAATGACTCTAATTATGATGGGAATCATATATCTCCGGTTCGTGCTCCCAGACCTTGTGGTAGTCAAACATCGGCGAAACAAGTTCATTCCATCTAAGGATACAAATTCATGGAAGAGGTACGAATCCTGAGGTGATTATGATGGGTAGGAAATTCAAGTTACGCCAGGCTCCTGGAGAGGCTAACCAAATCACTGCAGGAGGCTCACGCCTCATTGATCGTCGTGACTTCATCCGACATTCTTTCAATAGTGCAGCGGGAGTCATCGCAGCTGCATCACTGGGATCCATCGGTTTCGCATCCCTACTCATGGGTGTTGCAGAATCAGATGGCGGCGACTCAGCAGTCCGATTCTGGGTACCCTCTGGCGCTGAAGATTCTGCATGGTATGGGAACTTACACCTTGAACCAATGACGAAATCCGTGTTCGAGACCCAAGCAGCCACGTCCTCAACGGGTATGGCTGGAGCGGCCGGAGTATGGAGTGGCCTCCCCGTAACTGTGATTTATGTGCCACACGATGAAAACTCTAGAACTGCACCCGTTGAGAATAAACCACGATTCCAGTACGGTGATGGCTACGATTTGTCCGGCGCCTACATTGGCTACGGAGGAGACATGGAAGAAGACAGTACTTATTCAGATCTCGCAATCCACGACAACATGGTAATTGTGTTCAGCCGATGCCCTCACCTATGCTGCATACCTGGTTGGCAACTCGTACCCAACGATTTTACTGCAGATACTTGGATTCCAGGAGGCACCGATTCTGGAGGAAACAAACTATTCTGCATCTGTCATTCTAGCCGGTACGACCCGACAATGATTGAAAAGAATCAGAATCGGAATCGCACAAACGGTACTATGTTTGAGTACTTCGGCGTCAAATTAACGGGAGGGCCCGCTCCAGTCGGAATGCCTCTAATTCCATTCGAAGTCAACGGAGGCATCATTGAGGCCCTCCCGACTTATTTGGACTGGTATACATTCTGCGACTGAGGTGAAAAAATGATTGAATCCGTAGTACTCTGGCTCTTCCTAGCCATTATTCTCGTTATCGTAGCATTCACTCTAAGGAAGGAACGTGAAGAGGTACCTCGTAAGGAAATCCTGCGTGCAGTCCAGACTACTACGGCAGGCGGAGGGGGAATCGGCATCCTTGAGAAATCCTTCCTATGGGCATTTTCATGGATGGATACACGCTTCCGAATCCAGGACTATTGGGCGATGTCTCGCGACGCATACTACAGCATGCATCGTCAGATGCCACTCACTCATGCCGAGAAGTACAAACTACGCATCATCTGGTATTGGTATCCACTCTACTGCCTCGGAGGGATTTCGTTCCTTGCATTCATCATTCTCGTAATCACAGGAACCATTCTGGGCATCTACTACGTCCCTGGCGGAATGGGTGACCCGACACCAGCCTATGCGAGTATGGAATTCATCATGACTCAATTGCCGTTCGGGTACATTATCCGATCAATCCACCATTGGACTACACACTTCATGGTGGCAGCAGTATTCCTCCATATGTGCCGCGTATACTTCACCGGAGCCTACCGTAACCCTCGCGAACTAAACTGGCTGATTGGTGTAGCCTTGATGTTCTTCACAATCTTCTTCGGCTATTCTGGATATCTGCTTCCTTGGGATGCACTTGCCTTCGGCGCAGCCACCATCGGAATCAATATGGCAAATGCTACACCATTAATCGGGCCTTGGGTCGCAACGGCGATGTTTGGCGGCAGCACCCTGACTTACCAGGCTGTTACTCGCATGTACTTCATTCACGTGTTCATCCTACCTGTCCTCGTTACCACTCTGATTATTGTCCATTTGTTCATCGTATGGGTTCAAGGGGTTGCGGAGCCGCACTGATAGGAGGTTGAGAAATGGGAATTATCGAACGTCTTGGTCGGGTTGCTGACACCTATGTTAGCGAACGTGATCAACTCCTTGAAGCTGAACAAGAGCGCCGTCGCGTATTCACGGGTCACGCTTTCTGGCCCCAAGAAGTCCTCCGAGACACAATTATTGCAATGTCTATTCTGATGGTTCTCTGCTTCTACTCGTGGCTGATCCCTCCACCACTCCACAATGCTGCTGATCCTTTCGCTCAAGCAGGATTCGTATTCCCAGATTGGTATGTTCTCTTCTCGTATGGTTACCTCCGCCTTGGAGAATATCTGCCACAATTCGACATCCCCCTTCCTGAGGCAATTGGGAACTTCTTCGGCACTCCAATCATCTCATGGAATGCAGGTTGGTGGGGTGCCGCAATCACAGGCATACCTGTCATGATACTTGCTCTACCCCCCTTCATCCCAGGCAGAGAAAAGCGAGGCGTAGAGGACCCATGGTTCGCCACTGCTGGCATGGTGTATCTGGCTCACGTCTGGTTCATCTCTGTATATTCAATCAACATCTTCCTCGAACTTTACGGGAAAAATAGGACGGATTTCTGCCAGATGAATTCTCATGCTGGAATATCTTGTGGTACAAGATCGCCTTGGATTGCAGAGGTGTTCAACAGCATACCTTGGCTCCTCACTGGAGTGTTCATATTCGCAGTTGTCTACTTCGGAATTCGTTGGTTTATGGTGCAGACACAAGGTGCGAGGATTACACCAAACAGTAATCGAAACATTGGCTTTGGTTCACTCCTTGTGGCCATTCTCCTTTGCACAGTCACTTGGCCAGTTTACGATAATGGATTTTGGGAGATGGGTGGATTTGGAGCAATGCAGGATGTCGAAGAACTTGAGACCCTTCGAAGTCAGCCAAGTGATACACTTGTTGACCTAAGAGAGAGTGAACATGCCGACCATATGCTTGCAATGTGCCTTGCATATGGTTTATCTTCAAACTCCATCGCATGGGATGATGATCATTTTACAGACGGATCGTGGGCCTACGATGATTTCTGTGTAATGCCTGCAAAGGAGTTCTCTAATTGGGGTATTTACCAACCAACGCAAGAATACGTGATTGACTTTAACGGTGCAAACAAACATGTAGATACAGACAGCGGAAGAAACGGACTCTTCTCTGCCTCTGAGTACCCCGGTTCTGATGATGGCACATCTGTCCAGTTTGGATATTCGGGTACGATGAATGTGCCAAATCTTGGAGTTGAAACACTGCAAGTAGATGTTGGATGTAACGTCAGAACAACAATTCGTAACGCCGGTGTGCACACCATATCACTCACAGTCAAGGACATCACCGGTGCAATCATCACCGAAATGGACACTTGCACCGCTCAAACACTAATGCTCGCCTCGGGTGCAGATTACATGCTTGACTACAATGTTGAAACAGTCGGCCTCAATGATACTGGGAACGTGATTACAGATGTCTCTATCCAAGCATTCCAACCCCTTGTCCTAGATGCAGATGGACTTGCTGTAAATGTCTCTGACTCTACAGCACTCAACCTTTTGATCGGAAGTCCACTATACAGTGCATCAAGCCTCTCAGAACACACACTAGAGAACCCTACTTATCTCAAGAATCCGAAGAGCCTAGATGCGAAACTGACCTATTCGCTTGTCATCCCATGTCTTGGCGTTGGCGCTCTTGTATTCTTCATGATGCGCAGTATGGCTCGAGGCTATGAATATGAAATGAACAAGTGCTACGGCTGTGATTTGTGCGATGACGCCTGTCCTGTTCGACTCTTCAACGCAGGTGATAAGTTGAACATCATCTACAACTCATGGAACAATGAAGACGATGGCGTCCCGTTGTACTCATGTTTGACCTGTACCGCGTGTACGAACGCTTGCCCACAACTTGTTGACTACGATTCCTACATCGACATCCGTCGAAACCTCATCGTAGGCGGTCCACCTGCAGCAGAGATACCTCACACAATTCTCCAAGCAGTCATCAGAGCCGAAGCAGAGGAAGATGCAGATCAGCAATTCGTTGCCATAGAGGATTATCCAATAGACTCCACAATAGGATACTATCCTGGCTGTGTCGACTATATCGACCAGGAGATGATATTCAGCCATGTCAACGAAGGTTCGATGAATCTAGGCCAGACTACAGATGCTGCATTCACTCTCTTTGAGGATGCAGGGGTAGATGTCGCCTACTTGGGCCGTGACTTCCTGAAGTGTTGTGGCCACGACCAAAAGTGGCAAGGAATGACAGAAGTGTTTGAGAAACTCAAAGCCTACAACCAAAAGAAGCTCGGCGAGAGTGGTATTGAGACCCTCGTTACCTCATGTGCCGAATGCTTCCGTACCTTCGCTTTGGACTACGAACTTGATGACCTCAAAGTCATGCATACCACGGAATATCTAATTGAATCAGGTTACCAATTCGAAGCCTCGGTTCCAGAAGGTACTACAGTCACCTACCATGACCCATGTCGTCTTGGTAGACAAATGAATATCTACGAAGAACCTCGGGAACTTGTGCAACGAATTGAGGGCGTTGATCTCGTTGAAATGGAGCATAATGGAGAAGACTCGCTGTGCTGTGGCGTCTCCTCGATGATGTCCTGCAATGAAAACTCACGCGCACTCAGGATTGAGCGTTTCGAAGAAGTTCGCGAAACCGGAGCCGAAATTATGCTCACAACCTGTCCTAAGTGCGTATCTCACTTTGAATGCCTGAAGTTCGAAGGAGATCCAAGACATGACTTCGAAATCCTTGATGTTGTATCATTCCTAGCTCGCCAAATTGAGGCAAAAAAGCAAGCATAAATCTTCAGATTAAACTGAATCGAAGATTGCAAATGAAGCCATGCTGGCATGCCAAGCCTTGAGAAGAAGAGCCATTTCCCAAATTCATACATGGCAAGTCGAGACGAGGTAGCCTCGCGCAGAACAGATGTTCAGCGCCGCATCCGCATCGCTTTGAATGCAGCCAAGGCAGAGGAGCGCGCTAGCGTCAAGGGTGGAGAGACCACCGTCGCATTCGTGAAAGAAGAACAATGCATCGGTTGCGACCAATGCACAATCGTCTGCGACGATGACGCAATCGAGCTCTACGATAAACCTCTCGCGAGCCCACTGATGAAGGTCGACATCAACCGTAAGGCGAAGGTTCTGCGCGACCCATGCACAGGTTGCCGACTCTGTGTCTTTGCCTGCCCTACGGACGCGATTATCATGATTGACCGCTGAAATGGATTACTCTATTGCACGCGAATAAATTGACTCGAAGCGTTCTGCATCGTGAGCATATGTGAATGATTCAAGGACACGCTTACGACCAGCCTCACCCTTTAGAGAAAGAAGAGCCGGATTGGTTAGTTCAGTGAGAATAGACTCAGCCATCGAATCAACATCCCCCATCTGGAAAAGGGAGCCGACTGTATTGTCTACCATCTCAGGCAACGGACCATGATCCACCGTAACAACGGGTGTTCCCGAAGACATCGCTTCCAACGGAATGAGGCCTTGACCCTCGTAGTATGACGGATACACGACGAGATTTGAAGACCTAAAGAGCATAGCGAGATCCTCGAAAGGCATCCCTGACTCGATCACTACAGAGGAATCAAGCGAGAGGCGTTTAGCCTGACGAAGGAGCCGTTTGCGCAGATGACCTCTTCCCACAATTACCAAGGTGGTATCAGGATTAGTCTCATGCACCTTAGCGAAGGCCTTCAACAACGAACCATATCCTTTCCGAGCAGCGAGGCGCCCTACAGCGAGGATTAGATTAGATGAATCATCTACACCATACTTCAGACGCAGAGATTTTCTCTGCTCGGTTGATTCCATATCATCCATGTCAATCGGTACAAACATCTCAGTGTCAACACCCCAATGGACTACTTCACAATCCCAATTATCTGGAGGATCGTATCTCATAACAAAATCCTCCATAGTGGCCTTTGAATTTGCTACACATACTTTCGAACCGTGGATTGCCGCTTTCTCAAACCGAGCGTAATGACCAGCTGTTAGCAAGATTGCAAGATCATTTGGATTCGCCCAGACAGCAGCTTCACGCTGACGTCGAGCGGTTAGAAGTCCATCACGCTCTCCGAGCCACGATCCATGGAGTGAGGATACAACTGGAGCAACCTTCGATGTACAAGTATTGAACTGCAGTGCATTCCATGATATCATTGGACAGTGGAGGTGAACAACATCCACAGGGTCCTCTGAATGTAATTTGGTCAAATCATTCAATGCATACTTACCGTAAGAACGAGTGAAAGCCATCGGTATTTTCGCCCAATTGACGATGCGTACCTTGACACCATTTTGTTTTGGAATAGGCCCCCCACCTCCATTTCGTGTAATCACCGTAACACGGTGCCCACGGGCCACGAGAGCAGCAGACAAATGGAAGACCGTTGACCCCATGCCACCCCAACGTGGAGGATATTCACCGCTGAGCATGGCGATGTGCATCCTGACGCCTCAATCGTGTTCCACACGCCCTCTGGCTTGAATCAATCGTTTGTTACAAGCCACAGGACCACGACATAGTGTTGAATATGGTTTGCCATCTCGGCCATACATGGCAGAGGAACCCGAAGAGCCGATTCGGTTCGGTGCTGAATTCGGACCCTACCGATCTAGCCGCTCAAGTGGAGTTTCACTTTCCACATTCAAGACCCTAGTCTGGACCTCAAATGTTGGAGGGCTCATTCTGATGGTGATTGGATTGGAGTTGCTAATCGTCACTCGTGCCTACACATGGGCAATGTTTTGTTTCGTTGCAGGCGTCGCAATCGCCCTCTTCCCCTCAAACTATGAAATTGTGGGGATGGAGCAAGACGAAACTCAATCTGAATCGGATTCGGAATGATCCGCCGCTTCAAGAGTCATCGCAATCATCGAAATCTCCGCAAGGGTGCGGTGCAAGAATCGCCGGTCGAGTATTTGTTGCACAGATTCTTCATCCAAATCTGAATCAAGAATAAAGGAAGTAGAGGGTGTATTCAAATTGTCAAGAGGGCCATGTTTCAGGTTGAACCGATGGAACCAGGATAAGACAAGGCCGTTGACACCGTAACCAACTGGTTCGATCACACCACTACCGCTACGCAAGTGTGTGGGAACAGCCTCTTGGAGAAGGAAATCCTCTGCCTGTACACCTCCACGCCCATATGTGAGGCGATTCATCTTCCGCTTAGAGAGATTGAGAATATCCTCGGGAGAATCGATTCTAAGGATGCCTAATCCATACGTCCCTCGATCATTCTTCATGAATAGAGATGGAGTTGCATCGATTCCATGTTCGCTGTACTTGGACGAAATAAAATCCAAACCTAGCTCTATCTCCGCTGCAAGGCGCTCCCTACACTCCGCCTCCTCAAGGCAACGTCCACGACTAACAAAACCCCAAGGCCCGATTAGCCATGGGTCAATACCAAGCATCTCAGCCAGTTGATGTACTAGGGATTTGACATGCTCGAAATGTTCACACTTGCTTCGATTGTACCAACCCATCGAAGGAACAGGCAGTATTGGGACACTATCGATGAGCAGTGGGCCCGTCGTCAAATCCGAATTTAGGACAATGAGATCAATTGGATTACCATCTACTAAGATACTCTCTTTCTCGATATCTACTTGGCCAAGTTGGAGAATGCCACCTGAGACATCTATTTCCATCGGTGGAAGTTCGTCAGTCCCAACATGAACTGTGATGTCGTTTGATTCAAGGAGTTCACGGAGAACAAACACATTCTCCAGATAAGCATCATTCCTAGTGTGCGCCTCAGGCCAAAGCAAGATCCTCCCCCCATTCGGAAGATATGAGTGGAGATGTTCAACGAAGGCGGTGACTAGAAATGGATAATCTTCTGGACTGATATTGTTGAATCCAGCAGGAAAGGCATTGGCGTCAACCACCGAAGCCTTCCAGCCAGCATCACGAATGTCGAAGGAACCGTAGAGCGGTAATTGGGTATCCTTCCGGAGTCCCTCCAACCACGTGTTGATTTCGTCACGATGATGATTGAAGTGATGCATCACATCATCGAAACCACTCAATTAACCACCCCTAGAGATGGTGCATCATCGAGGATACTGATTAGGTCTTTGTTGGGTGGAAACGAGGAACTTTGTGCATCCAGATGAAGAGCCTGAAATAGACGTAGACCAAGGCCAATCTCGGGCATTCTATCGAGGACAGGTTTGAGATTCGGAATCTCAGCGTTCCATTCTCGAATCCGGGGACTCATCTCACTAAGAAAGGCATCCAAAAGCCGAGGAGAAGTTGCCGTTCCAGCAGGAAGTTTCGGTCGATCAACAACCGACTGAGGGAGGTTAGTCAAGGCCGCAGCCTTTCTCAAAGCGATTTTCTCAAGGCCTGCCGAAGGTAGACGTTGTTCCATAGGCAACCTATGAGACATGGCCCGATGACGATGACCTAGGAATGGAACACGGACCTCTAATCCATGCGCCATACTATGCCGATCAACCAAACGAAGTTGGAAGTTTGTCAACTGCCCCCGATCAATTTCAAACTGTAAGGCTGATTCAAGATTAGAATATACAGCTGAAGGAGAGGGAGGTGGAGAATTCCATGCTTGCCCAAGGCCGATTATATCTGAAGGTAAATTCCCCGATTCTAATGCTCGTGCTTCTGGCAGATCCATCGATGAGAGTCGTGATGAAACCTCAGTGGAATGTGATCTAAGATTACGGTATCTTGGATATCCAGCATGTAACTCATCGGCGCCTTGACCACACAAACCAACGGTGACATTCGATGCCATCTTCTCAAACAGAGGCTGGAAGAAGAGTACGCTGACATCGAGATCCTCTCCATGCCAACCTAAATCGGGTAGACGCTTCCAAAACACATCATCATCCATAATCCAAGTCGTATGACCAAGATCCATGGCCGATGCCACATCAACAGCAGCGATGTGATCGGGATTATCCTCGCTCTCTGTGAGCGTCCAACACGTAGGGACTGGACGCTCGGCGATCTTTGCCGATTGAGACGCAAGAGCAGCTACCAAACTGGAATCGAGCCCCCCTGAAAGAACGATTCCAACGGGGACATCCGACATCAGCCGATCTGCTAAATCATGCCGTAAACTGTCGAGGAGTCCCTCAGGTGTTGGAGCCGATGCATGAGTTACAGGGGCGACGATATCGGTTGAATACTGCGCAACACCTGTGAGAGTAGCACGCCCATTACTATCGACGGCCCAGGTCTCGACGGTTCCAGGTCGGACTTGGGCCACACCTTGGAACAAGGTTGTGTTATCCAAGGGGTATTCGAAAGCGAGGCGGGCAACGAGAGCATGTATGTCCAATACAGGAGTATAATCTGGGTGCGCACGGAAAGACTTCGCTTCTGAAGAAAAAAGAAGTGCCCCCCCAGGTGATTGCCAACGGAGAAGTGGCTTGACTCCCAATGGGTCACGACAGAGAATGAGTTCGCTGTGTCGAGGGTCCCAAAGTGCAAAGCCCCAAATTCCATCCAATCTCTGAATCCATTCAACATGACGAAGTGCACGATTCGGTCCTTTCGATATCCTAAACCAACCGTGAAGTTGCCCATCAGGTGATTCATTCAAAGAATTAGAATCACGAATCACCTCAGAATGAGCTGCCAAAATAGATTCACTATCACCATTTGTTCGATAAGGATAGATAATCTCTGAACGGATCCTCTGATGATTGTAGATTTCTCCATTCTGAATTAGAACACACCCATGATCGCTACCAATCGGCTGCTGAGACCCAATGAGGTCAAAAATTGCAAGTCGCGAATGGCCGAAGGAGACACATGCGTTTGGCCCAAACGTATCATTCCATGATCCAGAACCATCGGGTCCACGATGATCTAGACAAGCCACCATCTTCTCAGCAATATCGGGGGCATCGGGACCTAACTGACCCGCTATGCCGCACATACCTAGAACCTAGAGATGATTCGCTTTGAAACCGTTGGGGATTACCAGTAACGGATGAAAATCCAAGATGACAAAACCATCGCTAGAATGTAAACGAAAAGGTAGGTGTTCTGACTAACGCCATCACTCCAAACCTTGGTAGAACCAGAGTTTGAGTCCTCTGCAATGACAGAACGGTCCTTTGTCGCCATAACCATCCCACCTGAATACGGATTGTAAATCTAACCCGAAGAATGTTGGTCAGAGGAACGGAGAAAGTAGCATCACGAAACTAAGGGGAACGAGTATCATGGTCGCATTGTCGTCAATCCAAGTCAGACGTGGCCACTCGGAGGCAACAACAAGCGCAGACACAAATGGTGCAATGATGTAAGGAGTATCTATCCAGTATCCACAATAAATCCAGATTGCCAAAGTGCACAGGTACCCATAGATGACTACCTTCCTAAACGACACATTTGCACGACGGAGTTCACCAAGCAGAGGATCGATGAGTGTGAGACTGAGAATTAGAGGGACACCATATGCTGCGCCGTTCATACCCTCCTCGGGTGCGATGAGAAGTGTGAGGCAAACAGATGTTCCCCCCCAGAAGAAAGCTGAAAGTTGGTTACTCTCGTATTCTCGTTGGCCAAAAACCACTATGCCAATACGTAGCCTTATGACTTCTGAGAGAATTATAGCAAAGGCACAAACACTGACTATTTGCTTCGGCTCTAAACCGGTAAATGATGAAACAAAAGCGCCCTCCCAGTAGTAAATAATGGGAATAATGAGCATTCCAAGATGTATGAATCGTCGGAACAGATGCCCCCATATCCCCCCCACAGAATGAGGGACGTGATCATTGAGGTTCTCTTCAACCGTGGCCATCTCAGACATCAGAATCAACTCTTGTATCGTAGTTTTATCTAAGCATCTTCCGGCTGGAGTAACTCTTCAATAGCCTGTTCAAGGCTTACTTCACCATCACCGAGTCGCCGAACTAAATCCTCGAATCTTTTGTCAGAAAGTAGCGCTTGCTGTAACGATTCAAGCAAACGTAGTCGCCAACGCATAGGAGATGTAGTGGCACTAGGAGACAAATGCTCAATCGCATCCACTAACTCGACAATACCGGTACGGTTTAGAGCGCTGACTAGAAGGATAGGTACAGCAGACCCTCTACCGAATTCAAGACCACTGCGCAAATCCGAGGCAGCTTGCTCAGCACCTGGTAGGTCTGCCTTGTTCACCACTACGATATCTGCCATCTCAAGAATTCCTGCCTTCTCAGCCTGGACAATATCGCCCCGTTCAGGCCCTTCTACAAGTAAGACATGATTAGCAATCGAGACAATTCCGAGTTCTGTTTGTCCAACCCCTGCGGTCTCGATAAGAATGGAGTCGTGTCCAGCATGTGCCAATGCATCTGCCATAGCACTCAAACGAAACGGTAGGGAACCAACTGCATCTCTAGTCGCGACACTACGTACGTAGATTCGCTCATCTGCGCCACTCTCCTCCATACGCATGCGATCACCAAGCAAGGACCCACCAGAAACAGGTGAAGAGGGATCTATACAGAGGACTGCGACTCGGCGACCCCTATCAGAAAGAACCGATGCTAGGCGGTCTGTTAGGACTGATTTTCCAGCACCCGGGGGCCCAGTAATCCCAAGAGAACGCGAATGTGGGGGATTTCGCACAGCGTCAATGGCTAATTCATCACCTGATTGAATCAAAGAGAGAAGACGTGCAAGAGACCGGCGAGACCCATCCTTGGCCTCATCGAGAAGAGAAACAGGATCCAAATGATCAACTGTGACGCCAATCACCGCCCTCTCCAACCCCACATGGCAAGCCATTTGCGCGACGCTCCACAACCTCGTCAAGGAAAGAGAGAATCTCCTCAGTCGGAGTTCCAGGACCGAAAATTCCGCGGATACCGGCCTCATGTAATACTGGACGATCCGCTTGCGGAATTATGCCTCCACCAAAAACGACCACGTCCCCTAAACCAGCTTCATTCAGTAGTGCGCATACGCGTGGAAACAAGAAGGCATGTGCTCCCGAGAGAGACGAGAGTCCAACGATACTTGCGTCTTCATCCTCGGCAATCCGCACAATCTCCTCAGGAGTTCTCCGAAGTCCAGTGTAGATGACCTCGTGACCCGCATCGCGAAGCGCCCGCGCAACGACCTTGGCACCACGATCATGCCCATCAAGGCCCGGTTTAGCCACCACGATGCGCAGGCGGGTCATAGAGTGGGACTCATCCGCCTCGTCTTGAACCAACCGACGGAATTGAATGGCTCCATGAAGGGTATGAATTATGGACAGGTTGCACGAACAAGAGGGCATGGAGACGACAGAAGAGCGGCTCCAAGACCTTCGCAAGAGGAAGATGCAAGCACAGATGGGCGGAGGACAGACGAGGATCGATGCCCAACACAACAAGGGTAAGATGACTGCACGTGAGCGATTAGAAGCGTTTCTCGATGAAGGAAGCTTTCAGGAAATTGATGCACTAGTTGAACACCGATGCAACGATTTCGGCATGGATCGGAATGTCATTCCAGGTGATGGTGTGGTCTGTGGGTATGGTACAGTCGAAGGACGGACTGTTTACTGCTATGCTCAGGATTTCACTGTCTACGGTGGTAGCCTTGGAGAAATGCACGGACTCAAGATTTGCAAACTTCTCGATATGGCGCTAAAAACCGGTGCACCGGTTGTAGGCATGAACGACAGTGGAGGCGCCCGAATTCAGGAAGGAGTGGCATCATTAGGTTCCTATGCGGAGATATTCTTCCGAAATGTGCGAGCAAGTGGCATAATACCTCAAATCTCGATTATCATGGGTCCATGTGCAGGCGGAGCAGTATACAGTCCTGCGATTACCGACTTCGTCGTGATGGTTGACCAAACAGCCCACATGTTCATCACTGGACCTGAAGTGATTAAGACCGTCACAAATGAAGAAGTGAGTTTTGAGGAACTGGGTGGAGCAAATACTCACGCCTCCAGATCAGGGGTCACACATTTCACAGCACAAAGTGATGAAGAAGCACTCGACCTTGTTCGAGATTTGCTTGGACATCTTCCTTCCAATAATCTCGAGAGGACTCCCTCCCAAAGTATTGGGAAACCTTCGGTGGACGAAGAGACGCTGCAAGGTCTCGTACCCTCAGACCCATCGAAACCCTACGACGTGATGATTGCTATCGAAGGAATCGTTGATTATGGAGCATTTCTAGAGGTCCAAGCTGATTTTGCGCAGAACATTGTCTGTGGATTTGCCCGAATGGGAGGTAACTCGGTAGGTATTGTGGCAAACCAACCAAAGATTCTCGCAGGATGTCTCGATATCGATGCATCCGTGAAAGCCGCAAGATTCGTTCGATTCTGTGACGCATTCAACATCCCTCTCGTAACGCTCGTCGATGTCCCAGGATTTCTTCCAGGAGCAAGCCAGGAATGGGGGGGAATCATTCGCCACGGAGCGAAACTCCTCTATGCCTACGCCGAAGCAACGGTACCTAAGCTTACTGTGATTCTCCGAAAGGCCTACGGTGGCGCGTACGATGTGATGTCATCGAAACATATCCGGGGCGACTACAATATTGCTTGGCCTACTGCCCAACTCGCAGTAATGGGTGCAGACGGTGCAGTACAAATCATCCATCGCCGCCGGATCAAGAATGCTGCGAACCCTGAACAGGAACGTGCTCGCCTCGTTGAGGACTACACTGAATCTTTCGCAACACCATACAAAGCCGCTTCCTTAGGCTATCTCGATGACGTAATCGATCCCTCTGAAACACGTGACCGGTTAATTCGAGCACTCGGACACCTGATGGATAAAGAGGAAACTCGCCCGGCGAGGAAGCATGGAAACATCCCCCTGTGAGGCATCTAAATGGACTCTGAGCCGACATTCACGGAACGGATTGGTAGAATTCTACGTGAATCACGGGATGCTGAGTTGGTTAATGACGATACGAAGATGCGCCTGGCTGTAGCCATAGCCATCCGTTTGCATACGCATAATGTCTCGGATAATCGGGCCAATGCAGGTCGCATGCCAGGCCCTGCTTACGCTCGCGACCACCGTAACAACCGCTTCGGGCGACCATCCTTACTGAATAATCGGAGTAGCCGGAGCACTTGGAGGTGAATCGAATGGCGACCTATGAAATTGATATCGATGGAGAGATTTTCTCTGTCGAGATCGAGGATGGAGAGGACGGGATACTGAACGCTTCAGTTGGTGGAGTAACCTACCATGTCACCCTTCCAGAGGGTGCTGAAGTAGCCGCCCCTAGACGGCGTAATACTGGGGGCAAAAGTAGAGGTAAATCTGGCACGGTTTCGACGAGTATCCCAGGAAAGATTGTCACTCTAGAAGTATCTCCAGGCGACGCAGTCACTGAAGGACAAGTCATTCTAATCCTTGAGGCAATGAAGATGCAAAACGAAGTCACTGCCCCCGTAACAGGGATTGTAAGTGCAGTGAATTGTGCAGAGGGGGACAATGTCGAAGCAAACATGGCATTGGTAGTCATCGAACCAGAGGCAACAGAACAAAAGGTTTCAGAATGAAACTACAAGCAATCATTGAAGTGATGTGAGGTAGAGAGGATAACGAATGCCGAACTGTGACCACCCAGGATGCACCGAGGATGGTGAGGTAATCTCACGCCTTTCTCCAGAGGGTTTTCTCGTAGCAACCGGCAAGAAAGCATACTCTTTCAGAGAGGCCTATCGACGGTTTCACTATTGTATGAAGCACCACGATGACCTCATGACCAATGTCTGGTCAAGGGTCAGGACTCCAGACGACAAATCCGACGATCATCCTGCTCCCACTATGGTTTGAATCCAAATTGGGTTCAGAATTGGTTATATCGCGTAGACCCTGAGTAGAAATTATGGCTTTGCTTGACTTCTTTGGGACGCCAGAAGAACTTCGATGGTTCGCAATAATCTTCTTTGGATCATTGATTCCT
>MDSV01162310.1_pt1 | contig 21251 bp, 23 predicted proteins | sample 810851 | NCBI WGS metagenome assembly MDSV01 (sample SAMN05326640, study PRJNA326480) | marine metagenome | isolation source: seawater | place: Atlantic Ocean: North East | collected 2012 | reverse complement strand
TCAGGGTTTTCATCTCTGCAACAGGAGTTCGATTCTCCTACGGGCTACAAAAAAGCTCAGTCTTTGACTGAGCTTTTTTATTTTTTAACTTATATTAATTAAATAATAAGGAGATTTAATGAAAATAAATTTAACAAGCTTCTTAATTGGTATAATATTCTGTATGATATTTATTTTGTTTTCTGGTGGAATTTTTATGCCTAAACATTTAAAAGTTAATTCTATTGAAATTATAGATGAAGGTAGCGAAAATAGTGGATTTATCATTATTCGAAACTCTAATAGTGATATGGCAACATATTTAGGTGTTGGCCAAAATAACAATGGAATTTTAACTTTAAAAAATCCAAATGGTGAAACTAAAATTAACATTGGTGCAAACGAAAATGGTGGATATTTTAGATCGTTCAATAGCGAAAATAAAGAAACAATATTTATTGGCAATGATAAAAGTAAAAAAGGAATTATTCAAACTATTGAATAAAAAATAAAATGAATTTTGGTGACCTTCATCCTTTTTTTTCACATTTCCCAATAGCATTAATTTGTCTTATTGGTATTATTGAATTGTTAAGATTATTTACAACAAAGATTCCCTCTTTTATTTCACTAATAATTCTTCTAATTTCTACTATAATGTCTTTTTTATCTGTTCAATCAGGTCAAATTGAAAAAAATGAAATAACAGATCAAAATGTTTTAAAAATTATCGAAAATCATCAAAATTTTGGTGATATAGTAATGTGGTATTCAATTGCTTTGTTATTAGTTTGGTTCACTTTATTTCTAAAAAAAGATGATAATCAAATACTAAAAATATTTTTAGTATTTATACTAATAGCTATTGTAATACAGACAGCTTTACTAGGCGGTGATTTAGTTCATAAACATCATATATATTCAAAATGATAAAATTGATAAAAAGTTATCAGTTTGCATTTAAATATGTTGTTGGTTTTGGAACCAAAAAAATACCCAAAAATAAATATCATTATGTTGAAGAAAGTTATTTAGGCTTAGATAGTCAGGAAGTGCCAATGAGAATTTATTTTTCTCATAAGTTAACAAAAAAAACAATTATTATATTTCTTGGTGCTTCACCAGATGGAGAAAATCATAAGTCAGTAAATTTATTAGCTAAAAATTTAGCAAGCTTAGGTTACAATGTGTTTGTTCCAAGAATTCCTCCATTAATGCAACTTAATATTTCTAATATAAATGTTGATTGGATGCGGCATATATATTATTTAATTCAAAATAGACCAGATGTAGATAAAAAAAATATAATAGGATTTGGGATAAGTTATGGTGGGGGCATGCTATTAAAGGCAAGCCTTGAAAAAGAATTTACAAATAACCCATTAAAATCAATTTATTTATATGGATCTGGATGTAATGCTGATACAATTTTAAAATTCATAACAAATGGTGAATTTAAAGTTGGAGGAAAAGTTCAAAAAATAAAGCCTCATGATTGGGGCCTGACTGTATTTTTTCATCATTTTATGGATGAAATTGATTTTGGATTTAACAAAAATAAGATTAGAGAAGTTATTCATTTAAGAGTTAATGGTCAGAAAGAAAAATCTAATAAAAAAATTAAAGAATTAAATGATAAAGAGTATAATATTGTTGAAGCTATCACAACAGGTAACATCAATTTTGAAGTTCAAAAAATAGTTAATAAAATTTTGAAAAATAAGTCAGATTATATTGAAGATTTATCATGTAAAAATGTCTGTAAAAATATAAATATGAAAGTATTTATTCTTCATGGAGCTAATGATAATATGATACCATATACAGAGTCTATTCAGCTAAATGAATTGTTGCCAGATTCTGAGTTATTAGTCTCATATCTATTTGAACATAAAGGAATTTCAACTAGGAAAAATATTTTTTTTAAAATTAAAGAAATATTGCGTCTCATCCAATTTTTAGCAAAGTTTCAAAAGTATAATGAAAGTTAAATATTTTATGGGCGGATATGAAAAAAATTTATCATATCTAATATGGTGTCCTAAAACTAGACTGGCAGCTTTGATAGACTCTTCAGTGGAACCTAACCCAGTATTTGATTTTATAAACAACAATGACCTGATATTAGAAAAAATAATAATAACTCATTCACATAGAGATCACATCCACTATTTAGATGATTTTATTCATCAGTTTCCTATAATAAATATCTACTGTCACAATAATCCTATTAATTTATCTAAAAAGTATTGCATTGGATTAGATCATAACCAAGTAATATCAATTGGTAGACATTTGTTAACAATATTTCATACCCCGGGTCATTTTGCTGATAGTATATGCATATGGAGTAAAGAATCAAAAATAATTTTTACAGGTGATACAGTATTTATTGGTCGTACTGGTAGAGTGGTTAGTAATACCAGTTCATTGGAGCAATTGTATACTAGCATATATGATATAATACTAAAACTTCCTCTTGATACTGTGATTTATCCAGGACATCACTATGGTTTTTCAAAAAACGCAGAACTTAATTTTAATGTCAAAAACTCTAAATTTTTTCAATGTAAAAATATTAAAGAATTTAAACTTGTAATGGAAGATTTTGAGAGAAATAGAAAAAAATAAAAATTGTTGTATTTCTCGACGGTAATTAGTAAAATTAAAGGTTAGTTTAGTATTAAAACCAAAAATAATCAAATAATGATTATTAAGAGGAGAAATAAATTATGGCAGAAAAAGTAAAAACAACAGGTGTAAGTAAAGAAAAAGGTTTTTTGTATTATCTAGATAAAAACGGTGATGTTGCTAGATCTAAAATGGCTAGAGGCGCTGATAAAGGCGGAAACGCAGAAGTAGTAGAAAAATGCGGTGTTACTAGAGAGTCTGGATGGTTGTACTTCATCGATAAAGATGGTGATGTTTCTAAAGCTAAAATGGCTAGAGGTAAAAAATAGTCACTATTCTTTAAATTAGTTTAGAAAAAAACCCCTTTAGTTTTATCTAAAGGGGTTTTTTTTTATATTCATGAGAAAACTTATTTGTTTGATTTTTTATGCCAAAATGATTTAGAATTAAAAATATAAATATTATCAAAACGACTTTCCTTTCCCTGAAAAAGTCTTATTATATTCTTATAATGAGCAATCAACACAAATATAGTAGACGAAATTCCAAAAAAAATCAAGCTATTTTCAGCGAAAAAGAAAACAGAAATTGGAAATATAATAGCAGCTGTTATTGTAGCAAGTCCAACATATCCTGATAAGATCAAAATACTAATCCATACTAAAAAGCAAATTAGTGCACCAAGAGGAAAAATAACAATAATTGTTCCTATAAAAGTAGCTGCGCCTTTTCCTCCTTTAAATGAAAAGTAGATTGGAAATACATGACCTAAAACTGTTGCAAAAGCACATGCAACTGGAAGAATGAAAGATTCTGGTGATACTGACTTGGCAACCATTGTTGGTAAGGATCCTTTTAATATATCTAGCACTAGCACAATTGCACCATATTTTTTACCTAATGCTCTAACTGTATTTGTTGCTCCTGCGTTCCCGCTTCCAATTTTTGTGATATCAACTTTTTTAATACGACATATTATAATGCTTGAAGACATTGCCCCTATTAAATACGAAAAAATAATAAGAATGACTTGTTCTTCAGGGCTGTTAATCATCTATTTTTTGAATAGCGGCAGAAATTGCCCCAGGTCCAGTATGAACGCCAAGTGCACCACCAATTTTAAGCAATCTAACTTTTTTAAATATGTCAGGTTTACTTTCAAATAGTAATTTTGTTTTTTTTCCATCGTCTTCCGATTGTGCGTGTCCGATTAATACATTGTAGGTGCATTTAGAATTTATTTTTTTGTTTACCATTTTAAACAATTTTTGAGGAACATTCTTTTTTCCAAAATAAGCTCCAGCTGGCCCCATTTTTCCATCTTTTGCAATTGATAATATAGGCTTGAAATTCAAAATATTTGAAATAGTCTTAAATATTTTAGGTACACGTCCTCCTTTTACAGAGTAGCTTAAGTCCGTAAGAGCTGTAAATACTTGGACGTTATCAATGATTTTTTCAATTTTCGTAACAACTTGATCATGATTTAAATTATTTTGCTTCATTATATTAGCAACTTCTTCTATACAAAGTCCCATACCAACAGACATACTTTTTCCGTCTATAACTGTAATTTTAGTATCAGGCGTATTTCTTGCAGCAACACACGCTGATTGATATGTTCCGCTTAATTTTTCTGGGATATGTAATGATATAATAGAATCATAATAAGAACTTAGATATTGATATTGTCTACGAAAATCTCCGGGAGTTGGCTGTGACGTTTTTGGATGTATAGGATTATTTTCTAACTCGCTATAAAAATCAGTTATAGATTGAGAAATCTTATCAATGTAACCCTGATTCCCAAAACTATATCTTACAGGAACCATAAATATATCGAAGTATTTATCCATATGAAAATCAGCTCCCGAATCTACAACAAGAGCAATCTTATTTGTTTTTCCCAATTGCACCAATTCTTGTTGTTTAAACATATCGTCTGCTTTATGATTCTTAGTTAATCCATACTTATTACATACTTCAAATAATTCATGAGGTTTATTAACGTGTATGTGGACTTTAATTTTTTTCTTTGAGCCAGCAAGAACTAAGCTATCTCCAATTTTCATTAAATTTGATTTGATTTCTCTTTTATCAAGATTATTGCCCTCAATAACACACTCTGAACAGAACTGATATGTTAAATTTGTAAAGTCATGATTGTTGTCAAAATCTTCAAAATCTTTTGGAATATTTATAATATTTCCTAAATCTCTGAGTCTACCAGATTGAATAAATTGATTTATACCTTCAAGTAAATCAACAAATCCTTGAGCTCCCGCGTCTACAACACCTGCTTTTTGAAGTAGTTGCATTTGTTTCGGGGTATTATCTAGTGATTTTTGAGCTTCTATTAAACATTGATTCATCAATGGGTAAAAATCATCATTTTTAGGATTAGAGGTGTAATCTGACAAAAATTTTGATAAATCTTTAAATATAGTTAAGATTGTACCCTCTTGAGGATTTGAAAGAGCATCCCAAGCATTATCAGAAGCTTTTTCAAAAGCTCTAGCAAAATCTTGAACTGACATCTTTTCTTTATTTTCCAAACTTTCTGATAGACCGACAAAAAATTGAGCTAATATTGCTCCAGAGTTCCCTCTAGCACCATCTAATGCTAAATCTGCTACTTGTTGAGACATTTCTCCAATATTTGAAGAAACAGTCCCAGATGTACCTTCTAAGATTTCATTAACAGTAAATGCCATATTTGTTCCAGTGTCTCCATCAGGGACTGGAAAAACATTAATTTGATTCAAGTAGTCTTGCCTTGATATTAAATTGTTGATTCCTACAACAATTGACCTATAGAATCTAATGCCATCAATATATTTTATCTTTTTATTCATATTCAATTTGAGTAATACTTAAGAAATTTAATTGTTTTTAAACCATCAAACCATCTATGAAATTGCGAAATAAATTTATTTTCGTCAACATTTTCATTTAAACTCCCCCATACTTTATTAATATCTTGTTGATTTAGGAAATAATTTAATCTATTAATTTTATTTGTTCTATAAAGTAAAGTATTAATATCTAGCTTATATGCATTTTTAATAATTTCAAGAAAATCAGTTAAATTTTTGAATGACGCTTTAGAAAAATATAATTGATTTATACAAAAACCTTCTAATGATTGTTTCATTCGGTACCCTGTTCCAAGGTATACTCTAGAAGATATTCTAGATGAAGGATAAACTATCTTTTTATTTATAACATTCATTTTTTCAAAATGTTTGGTTAATTCTTGTAAAAAATAAAAATCTTCAGTTGCTTTCATTCTATTCATGCCACCTGCAGCAATATATCCTGATGAAGTACATGTCATACATGATCCTAAAGATACATAACCGTAAGGAGATCCTGAATCTTTTAAATCTTTTGCAGTCTTTAATAAAAACCTTTCATAATCTTGTATGCTTTTTTCAATCATAGGTTCATCATTTTTTTGATGTTTGAATCCTACAATAGCACATCCACAATCATGCATCCTATAATAATCCATTATTGTCTCTAGGTAATCTTTTGATAATCTAACATCTGCGTCTGTATAACAAATCACACTTGATTCGTTACAGTAATTAAGTGCAAGATCTGCTCCAATTTTCCTTGATAATCCAACTCCAGCATTTTTTAATGGCAGGGATGCATCAATATATGATAAATCAAAATCAAATAAATTGTTAGATAAATATTTTATAGTTTTATTATTATTATCGATTACATCTTTACAATCATCAGTTGAGCTATTAACTACAATAATTGTTAAACACTTTTCTAGATAATCTTTATTTTGATTTGAGATGCTATCTATTAATAGAGGTATATTTTTTGATTCAGCTTTTGCAGGTACAACAATAAATGAATTATACATTTTTTGAGGTGGCTTTGTTATAAGCTTCCAATCTTTTTCAGCTTTTTTATTAAGGTATTTTTTTAATCTAAAGTCAAATAGCATTTTTTATTAGATTGTTAATTGCGTCTTTATCGTTTGGAGATACCCACTGGATATCAATTCCACGCTTTTCCATTCTTCTAAACCAGCTCATTTGTCTTTTTGCAAATTGACAGATTGCAATATGTAGTTTTTCAATTAAATCAGCTTTATTTAATTCATTCTTCAAATAGAGTCCAACAAATTTGTACTCTAGGCCGAAGTAATCTAGTCGAGATCTATCGAGGCCCTTATTAATGAGGCTCTTCACTTCATCAATTAAACCCTCTTCAACCCTTTGAATTAGCCGTTTCTTAATTAAATCTCTATTATCTTGCCTTTCTTGTTTAATTCCTAGAACTAAAAAATTATCAAGATTTTGATTGACAAAGATATCAGGCTCGCTGGTAGTTTTATCAAGCTCTATCTCAATAGATCGTATAATCCTATTCCTTGTATCTTTTTTTGATGGGTCTTGAAATTTTTCAATAGATACATCTTGAAATATATCCAGTAACTCCTCGTAGGATTTTTGTTGAAGAGATTGTCTTAGATTTTGATTTGGACCAGGAGCATTTTGAAGTCTGTATTTTAATAGGATAGATTCAATGTATAGCCCTGTTCCCCCACATAAAATAGGCAAACTCTTTCTATCTTTTATTTGATTATAGCATGTCAAAAAATCACGTTGAAATTGATAGACACTATAATTCTGCTCTGGTTCTAATATATCAATTAGGTGGTGAGCAATTTTTTTATCATTTATACAGTATTCTTGTAAATCTTTACCAGTACCGATATCCATACCTTTATATATCTGTCTGGAGTCAGCAGATATAATCTCTCCATGATACTCATATGCTATATCTACAGCAACTTTTGTTTTACCAGTTGCAGTAGGTCCTGTAATTACAATGAAGTCTAGCTCTTTTTTGTTTGATGACATTATATTAATTTGCAAAATATGTTATCTTAAGTTAAACAATTATATCAAATTCAAAGAGGATACAATTTAAAATGAATAATTACGGAGAAATAGTAGCAATTGGCGGTGGTGGATTTGGAAGAAATCCTAATAAACCTGTAATAGAGGAATATATTTTAAAATTAGCTAACACCAAAAAACCTAAAATAGCTTTTTTCCCAACTGCTAGTGCTGAGGATAAACAATACATTTTAAATTACTATAAAGCATTCTCGAAATTTAATTGTACTCCAATTAATGTGAGTTTATTTCAAAAAACTCATGATTTAAAAAAGATTATTGATCAATCTGATATTATATATATAGGCGGAGGTAATACTAAAAGCATGCTCGCTGTTTTTAGGGAATGGGAACTTGATCAATTATTAATTTCAGCATATCGTGATGGTAAAATTTTAGCAGGTGTGAGCGCAGGAGCAATATGTTGGTTTAATCAAGGCGTGACAGATTCATGGGCTCATGGCCTAAGAGTGATGGATTGTATAGATGTATTAGAAGGATGCTGTTGTCCACACTATGATGGAGAAAAAAATAGAAGACCATCAGTGATGAAATTTATAGAGCAAAAGATAATATCTTCATGTCTTGCTATTGAGGATGGTGCTGCTGTGCACTATAAAAATAATAAACTTTATACTGCAATATCTTTCTACGAAGATAAAAATGCTTACCATGTTTCTAAAAAAGATGGACAAATTGTAGAGGATAAAATCGAAAGAATTGATATTTACTAGTAAGTAATAATGCTTGATATAATATATTCCAACATTTTAATCCCATGGACTATTCTGGGTTTTTTTACATTCATTGCATTGCTTAAAGTATCTGCACCTTATGGGAAATTTACTAGCGAGTTTTGGGGGCCATCGATGTCATTTAAATGGGGTTGGATAATTCAAGAAATTGTCTCTCCTATTATTTTTTCAATATTCTTTTTATGTAGCGGAGGCCATGATAAAGGGATGGCCTGGATATTTTTTATTATTTGGAACGTTCATTATTTTAATCGAAGCGTTCTATTTCCTCTAAGGCAAAAACAAACGGCTAGGTGTCCTTTGGCAATTGTTGTATCTGCTGTTTTTTTTAATATTATTAATGGTTTTACCAATGGATATTTTTTAGGCTACCTAGCTCAATATGATTTTAACTATATATATAGCCTGCAATTTATCATAGGATTTATCGTACTTGTCTTTGGGATTATTATTAATGTAAAATCGGATAATATTTTAATTAGTATTAAAAAGAAGAATAATGATTATCAAATTCCAAATGGATTTATGTATAGGTATATTTCGTGCCCAAATTATTTTGGAGAAATCATTGAGTGGATTGGATTTTATATTATGACAGCGTCAGATCCTGCGTTAGTATTTGTTTTTTGGACCATGTGTAATTTAATTCCACGAGCAATATCCAATCACAACTGGTACATAAATAAATTTTCAGATTATCCAAAAAATAGAAAAGCTGTTATTCCATTTCTAATCTAAAAGTAGTTACTTAAGAAGACTCCTAGAAGCGCAAATGCGCTAGCAATAATTCTGACCTTTGTAATTTTTTCATTCAAGAATAGCCATGAAAAGATAAGAATAAATATCAAAGAGGTTTGCCCTAAGATGCTTGCCAAGGGTAGTTTTTCAATATATGCTTGACCCATCATCCAGCACCCTAACGCCATAAATGTACCGAAAACAGAGCTAGTGATAATTTTAATAATTATAACTTTATCTTTAATGGCTGCTAGAAGCTTTCTTTTATTTTTTAAACATAAGAATATAGCCCATGAAGCAATAAAGCCTATAAATAATCTAAAAACAGCAATCCATATTATTAAATCAAAACCATCGGGTTTATATCTATAATCATCAAGAATATTTTTGATCATAACCATTGATAACGCGCTACACAGTATAGCACATATTTGAAGCAGGATACCTTGTCTTTTTATTTTAGGATCTATGTCATCTTGGTCCTTTTCATGGCTTATCACTAGAATTGATATAATTACAATAATAAACCCAATTATTTCTAACTCACTAAGTGATGTACCTAATAAAAAGAATGTAAACAAATATACTGCAATTGGCTCAAAGCAATTTAAAATAGCAATTCTATTAGCTCCAATCTTACTTAGTGAATATATAAATATAGCATCAGCAATACCCATGCCTAAAAGCCCACTAATAATAAATTTCGTATATTCCTGCCCTGTGAAGCTTATCAGTAAAGGTATTTTTAAAAGTGATATTGTAATAATAAAGCATACTAGTGCGATTGTATTTTTTAAAGCATTAACCAAAAATGGGGATATTTTTTGAGTTAATGATTTAAATATGACTACAGCAATACTCCAAAATAATGCAGCCATAAGTGCAAGAACTTCTCCAGGAACTATCATTTAATGTACTTACAGATTAAGCGATGGAAATGATGTGTTCCTTTTTCATGGTTTTTAGAGTAGCGGCCATTTTTATAAAATTTGGACTGTACTCCCCTTTGAACATTTAGAACGACTTTTTCGTCTTCTAATTCAACATCATGAAGTTCGTTAATTTTCTCGCTAACATTTAGAGCGTTTTTAATAGGAAAGGATAAAAATTTAATTCGAGTTTTGTTAAATGCCATCGGCTCAACAATATTAACAGATAGCCCCCATTCATAAAAGTTTAACATCATGTTTGGAAATATCCAGTAATAGTGTGCATACGAATTACTATTTTTGCTATCGGTATACTGTAAAACTCCATTATCTAAAATTTCAGTTTTATAGCTTTTAATATCAATTTCACTATTTAGTCCTTTATGAACATATGGCACATGAAGTCCTTCTAGATAATTTTCACAATACAGTGCCCAATTTGCCTCAATAGTATATGTTCTTGAATGCTCTTCACTAAAATATATATTATTAAATGGGAAGTTTTTAAGCCTTGAATTTATATCATTTAATATAGAGTCTATTTGAATTTTAGGGTTAATACTAGTAAAGATAAATTCATTCCAATCTAGAATAGGGACCTTTTTTAAATTATCTGATTGTGCCGGGAAGTCATCAACACCTTCAAAGCCGGGCATCCTGTCAAATGATCCATCAAGCTTAAAGGTTCTGCCATGATAATCACACCGTATCTTTTTTCTATTACATTTATTATCTTGAAGAATATGCCCTCTATGAGTGCAGACATTACTTAGACAAGAAATTTTAGACTTTACTTTTGAGATAATCAAAGGCTCTGAAATAGAATTATCTAAAAAAGTAAACGGATAAAGGTTTGTTTCAACTAGTTCAGATTTATGACAAGTTAATTGCCATGAATTTTTAAAAATTTTGTCTAACGAAATATTGTAATACTTATTACTGGTGTAAAATTTTGAATCAATAGACTTTGCTTTTGAGATATCTGGGTTAACATTGAATTCAATCATAAGAAAATCTCTAGACACTTATTATTTTCTCTAATTTTATAAATTGGAATTTTTTTATTCGGCAAGGATAAACAGTCTCCATTTGTCACATCATATACCCAACCATGTAAGGGACACTCTACCATACATCCTTTTAAATTCCCCTCAGCTAGGGGATAGCCTTGATGCGCACATGAGTTTTTAATAGCATAATAGTTTTGATCATACTTAAATAGAGCAACTGGTCTACTTTTAATTTTAATCAACCACTGATTACCATCTGTATATTTTGTAATAGGCCCGATATTATTCCATTTAGGCATTTTATTTATTCTAAATCTAATATATCATTTATTGAGTCTAATGATTTTATTAAATGAGCATGGGTATAATCATCAAAACTGATTGTAGAGCGTTTTATAATATAAGCTTCAATATGGTCTTTTGATTTTCCCAGATATAATCGAGCTAATGATTTTGAATCATGAGGATATTGATTACTTTCATCTTTATAAACCTTACCTAAATGTTGAATGTATAGATTTTGTAATTGACGTCTGAATGATTGTATACTATTTTGTTCAAAAATTTGCCCAGTCAATAGTTCTTCCCAAATTGAATTATGTACTTCATTAAATAAATAATCTAATCCGAATGCAGGTCCTTCTACTTTTTTTGCATTATCAATAATTCTTTTATGTATTCTGTAATTGAATAAATTTCTCAAAGCTAAATTTTGAAGATTTTCAATAGTAGAGTGTAGAGGAAAATCAAGTCGTTCCATTCGCCACATATCTCCTTCCATATCACTAAATCTTTCTGGTGCCATTTTATTTAATAGCTCAGGACTATAATTAAAAGCTTCTTTACTAAAAATATAATTTTTATAAAATTCTAGGGCTTCTTTTTGAATTTCTAAGTCTATAATTTCTAATGGATATTCATCATAGTCCTGACCTATATGGTGCCTACTATGTTTTATTCCACCTATAAATTTTGCAGCACTTCTTACTCCGCTATAGTACTCATAAAATCCTTGCCAAAAAACTCCCCTAATTTTTGGATATCTATTACCGTCTTTCTCAAAATTATCTAGTAGATTATTTATAAATTGATTTCCAATATCAATACGTTTTGCATAATGTTTTACTGGATTTGAAGACATATCTCTTCTATTAGAATATGGATCAATTCCTCTTGACCCAGCATCTTCATCGGTTCCATAGGCAAGCAAAGGTTCGGTCGACTTAGAAGCAATTTTTTCTAAGAATTGAGATTCAGTTTCTGTTGAATATGGAGGTTGCTCTGAATAAGCATATTCTATTGCCCAATAATCATATATTCCAGGAATGGTTTGAAAATAATTATTACCTCCATCCAATAAATTCGTAGCGTTGTAATCCATCACAGATCCAGTTACCCCAAATTGCTCTGTAAATTCGGGATCACTTAGCTGATCCATCGAGAAAACAGAACTTGCCTTAAAATTATGCCTAAGACCTAGTGTATGCCCTACTTCGTGCAGTATCAAATCAACAATTCCATCATGAACAAATTGTTGCATTTCTTTTTTTGATTTCCCAATTTGATTAGTAGATGTTAAATAATTCCAAGCGTAGTTCATTTTATGCTGCATTAAATTTTGATATTCACAATCATGTGAAGAATGATCAATAGATTCTTCATGCTCTATCATTTGGATGGGGTCAATGAATTCTATAAAATCAGTATAGTAGAATCGTAAATAATCGCTACCTATTCGAATATCTGCATCGTATAATTCCCCAGTGAAAGGGTTTGCTCTAGATGGGCCTACAGCGTAAGCACTACCCGGTTGTATCATCCATCTGATAGTATTATATCGAGTATCGGCAGGATCCCAATCTGCATCGTCGGGCATTTGTTTGGCAACAACAGCATTTTTAAATCCAATTTTTTCAAATGCAAGATTCCATTTTAAAATACCCTCTTTTACTGCATCTCTAAATTCGTGTGGCACAGTATTTTCAATCCAAAAAACAATGGGCTCAACTGGTTCTGACATGTTTTTTTCTGGATATTTCTTTTTAAGATCCCATCTATTTATATATCTTACATAAGGAGACTCTTTATATGTGTCTGAATAGTCTTGATAGATCGTTGTAAAATGACCTACGCGATCATCAGCTGCCCTAGGACTATAATTAGAATCTGGTATTACAGATATACTAATATGATATTTATGAATCATGCTTCTTGAGTCCGCTAAGGTAAATTTATATTTTGGATTTGATGACTTATAATGGATGCTTACATCAATCTCCGAATTATTAGGAAATGATTTTATATAATTATAGTAACTATTTGATTTGTCAAATTTAACTCCACTGCCTTTCATTGAAGACAATCCACCTACATCGGTAATAAAAAAATCAGACGCATCTACCAGATATGAGCCATCTTCATTACTTGGCTTTGATAATATTTTGGATGCATATAGTATTGAGTTTGATATATGACTTTCTACAGCCTTGCTAATTGCGAGGTTCTTGTCAGCTCTAAATTTAACGTTAACTTCTATTCCTTGGATTTTTTTACCAACTTTTTTAAACATTATAGGAAACTCTCCCATCATAGAACTGCCATCAAAGTAGTATGCGTCTCCAGATTGCCTTGTAAAGCTGGCCAAGTAAATCTCATCAAATTGATCAGGATGAATTGCCATTAAAGCTTTATTTTCTTCTTCTTTAATATAGAATGTAAATAATCCTTCCACTTTTTTATAGTCTTTGACTTTATATTCAAAGGCTTCTTTGTCAACCTTGTTTTTTGGCTTGGCCTTTTCCTTGATACCATCCTTTAAAGGAGCCTGTTTCGGCTCTTCTGAAAGAGCAGTAAGAATATAGTTTAAAACTTCTTTTTCGTTCCACTTTCTCATGAAGTTGATAAAACAATCACCTTGATTTTCAATTAAATTGAAAAATCGATCATCAATTTTTTGTTTAGTGATATGCAATTGGTCAAATGATTTTTTAATTTCAATAAAATCTTTCATAGACATCTCTGTTGGAATACATTTACAAAAATCATCAATATCAGTGAGATTTTCTTTCAAATATTCTAGAAGAATTGGAGGCTGACTAGTTTCCAAACTTAGCCTTGCAATACATTGCTCATTTTTATGAACTATTTTTTGCTGATTATTTTTGGAAGCTTCATTTTTTTCATATAAAAATGACTTATCCAATTCCTTAAATGGATTTGCAAAAATTAAAGTTAAAGCTAAAACAAAAGTTATTTTTTTCATAATTCTATCACCTGATTTCGTTTGGGGCCAACAGATATGATGGCAATTTTGGTATCCAAAATATTTTGGATATATTCGATATAGATTTTCGCATTATTAGGTAAATCATTATAAGAATTTATATTTGATATATCACAATTCCATCCTTTAAACTCCTGATAATTAGGGTTGATATCATCGAGGCTATTCATGAATTCACTATAATCATTAGATTCTTTTTCATCGTTTTTATATGAGGTGCAGATTTTGATAATATTAAACTCACTTAAGATGTCAAGTTTGGTTAAAACAACTTGATTGATTCCATTTAATTTTATGCTATAATTTGCAGCTACACTATCAAACCAGCCACATCTTCGAGGCCGCCCAGTTGTTGCCCCAAACTCTTTTCCAATATTTTGAATAGTTTCACCTGTTTTATCAAAAAGCTCTGTTGGAAATGGGCCATTACCAACCCTAGTCACATATGCTTTAAATATACCTATAATTTCGTTAAATTTTGTCGTAGGAATTCCTAAGCCAGAGGATATTCCTCCAATTGTTGGGTTAGAAGATGTTACGTAGGGGTAAGTTCCATGGTCTATATCTAGAAGAGCTCCTTGTGCACCTTCTACTAAAATTTTACTATCTTGATCATGCATGATTGGATAGATATTTTTAATGTATTTGCCAATATATTCACAACTGTTATAAAAAACATTAAATGCATCATTATCATGACTAAAATCTTTTGCTACCTCATTTTTATCTAGTGCAATACCTAATCTTTTTTCAAGTTGATTTTTTAATTTATTTTCATTTAACAAATCAATAGCACGTATACCCTTTCTATTATATTTATCCACGTATGTTGGGCCAATACCCTTACCAGTTGTACCAATTTTATTTTTTGCTGAGTCTTCATTTTTTAAATCGATAGCCTTGTGTAATGGCGTAACAATATGAGCATTAGGAGAAATATAAATATTTGATGTAGAGAAGTTTAGCTCTTCTAACTCCTTAATTTCTGAACATAATTCGACAGGATCGATAACCATTCCATTGCCTAAAATACAAATACAATCATCTTGTAAAATTCCAGATGGCACTTGGTGAAGTACTAATTTTTTACCATTAGAGTAGACAGTATGGCCTGCGTTTGCGCCACCTTGGTAACGCGCAACAACATTAACATTTTTACTTATCAGATCAACGATTTTACCCTTTCCTTCATCACCCCATTGTCCACCCATAATTATTTTATTCATATAATTTATTCTTCCTCTTCGAAATTAAATTTTTTCAATACATGACCAAATCTATTTTGTAGAAAATTTACACAATAACTAGCGACAAAAATTGATGAATATGTCCCAATTAACACTCCAATTATTAATGCTAAAGTAAATAACTTGATTAAATAATTACCAACAAAAAATAACACTGTTAATACAATTAATGTTGTTAAGGATGTTAGAATAGTTCTACTTATTGTTTGATTGATTGCAGTATTGGTAAGCTCACTGATATCATCTGGAAAATTATTTAGTTTTATGTTTTCTCTAATTCTATCGTATACAACTATAGTATCATTTAGCGAGTAACCTAATATTGTTAAGAAAGCTGCAATAATTGGTAAATTTATTTCAAATTGGAATAAACTGAAAATTCCAACTGTTATTAAAATATCATGAACCAGAGCTAATATGCTCCCAAGCGCAAAGAAAGGGTTAAATCGAATACTAACATATATCAAAATCAATAAAATAGCTACGCTCATTGACCAAATAGCATCGTATTTCAAATTATCACTTACACTTTTACTGATTCCCTCAGACAGCAATACATTAAATTGAATATTTTTTAAATCAGATGGACTAAAGTCTATTTTACTTGTTATAGAAAAAACATTTTCATATTTAGAATCCACATTAATGTTTTCTACTTTTTTAATTGCATAGTTATTTTTTATTTTACTCAGTTTCAGAGCATCTTTTACACCATTTAAATCAGCATTTGTTTCAAAATCAAATCTTGTCCCCTTTGTAAAATCAATTCCAAGATTAAGGCCTATTGTAGATATTGAAGTCAAACTAGTTAAAATTAATATAATAGAAATTATAAGAGCATATTTATTCTTATTTAAAAAATTAATATTGGGATTTATTTTAATCATATACTCAATTTTTTAGGAACCTTGGAATAATATATGGTATTAAAAATAGTTCTGGTTATATAAATAGCTGTAAACATAGAACAGACAATCCCAGCGCTTAATGTTATAGCAAATCCTTTTATCGGACCACTGCCAAAGAAATAAAGTATTATAGCTGTTAAGAGTGTCGTGACATTTGCATCAATAATAGATATAAATGCTCTATCGTATCCCGATTCAATCGCACTTAGTGGAGGCATGCCAGATCTAACCTCTTCTTTTATTCTCTCAAAAATTATGACATTTGCATCGACAGCAATTCCAACTGTTAAGATAAATCCAGCAATTCCTGGCAATGTTAAAGTTGCCCCTAGAATAGATAGTATGCTACTCATAAAGACTATATTAAGAATTAACGATACTGAAGCAATTATTCCAGAGGTTTTATAGTATGCGGTCATAAATACAATTACCAGAGATATCCCAATAATAAAGGCAAAAACTCCTAAAGTAATCATTTGCTTGCCAAGAGATGCATCAACAGTTTTATCATATACTTTCTTTAAGGCAAGATTAAATTTGCCAAATTTTAATTGAGTTGCTAAATAGTTCGCCTCTTTAATATTTTGAAAACCATCAATGTAGCAATTGCCATCAGGTATCTCAGATCTTATTACAGGCATCGATATAATTTCATTATCCATAATAATAGGAGCATATTTATTAATATTGTTTCCAGTAAATTTTTTCCATTTATTAGCGCCCATACTATTCATTTCTATACTAACTCTGTATCCAGTATTAATTTTTTCATTAGAGGAAACATATGCTTGGTCTATCATGTCTCCTGTTATAATAGGTTCTCTTTCTATTAAGCAAATAAATTTACGATCTTGCTCAATATTTGGGATGCCGGTGTTTCTATATATTTGTTGAAGATTTATATCAATAAAAGGAGAACTGGCATCTAAATAAAGAAAGTCTAGTTGTTTAAACCATTCATCAATCCTTTTTATTTTTTTTACCTCATTTTTAAAATTCTCAAAATCATCCTTCTTTATAGTTAAAAATGGCAATTGCTCATCTAAAATTGTTATGTAATCTCTAATAGAGCTAGGCCAATGATCTAAGGTCTCTATTTTACGATTGAAAAGTTCTTCTATTTTAATTTGCCAATCTAAAAATTCATGGGTTCCAGGACCAATTGCCATTTCGTTGATTGTAAGTTTTGCGCTAGATGTAATTAATTCTTCTAGCCTATCAATATTTTTTTTACCTGGAATTTCAACAGATATATTGCTTCCAATTTTTCGAATAGATGGCTCCGTGACACCTTTATCATCAATTCTATTATGTATTATTTCAATATTGTTAGTTAAAGATTCGTCGAGGCTGCTTTGTAACTCATCTTTTGTTAAGCCATTAAATAAGTCTGGTATGGATATATTTTCCTCATTTAAATATTCTTCAAATGTTCCAATTGTTAAAATAAATTTATCATCTTCTTTAATGATTTTATCTACTTTTTTTAGTGCAGAATTAAATTTCTTACGCAAATTAGGATTAATTGATTCTGCAGAAGTATTTAATTTATCAACCAGCCAATCCTCTAATTTTGGAGCAAGTAAAAATTCTTTGCCTCCTTGTAAATCAAGACCTAGATTTACAATATTTGTATCAAATAAAACTTTTTGAGACTTATTGGAACTAGATGAGCTATAAAAAATATAATCATTAGATAAGAAAATAATCGATAAAATTATAGTTGATATAATTAAGGTCCATCTGGATGAAATTTTACTTTGCATTATTTATTGTTATAGTTAAGATAAATTATAGCACAATTTAACAATAAATATAGTGTTTATTCAAAATGTCTTTATTGCATTAATTTTATATTTTATTTTTTAATCTTAAATTCTGGGACAATGAAACGATCTAATAGTAAAATAATATCAATAAGTAATCAAAAAGGAGGTGTAGGTAAAACTACATCTGCAATAAATATAGCCTCTTATTTAGCGGCCACAGAAATACCTACGCTATTAATAGATATGGATCCGCAGGCAAATTCAACATCTGGAGTTGGAGTTGAGATTGGGTCATATGAAAATTCTATATACGATGTTATACTTAAAAAGGTAAAGCCTAAAGATGCTATTCAAAAAACTAAATTAGATTTTTTAGATGTTATCCCATCATCTGCGCAGCTTGTTGGGGCAGAAATAGAGCTTGTGTCAGAAATGAGTCGAGAATTTATGCTTAAAGATGGTTTAGACTCACTTAAGAAAAAATATGAATATATTATTATAGATAGCCCTCCTTCTTTAGGACTATTAACTTTAAATGTGTTAACAGCATCAGATTCAATTATTATACCAATTCAGTGTGAATATTATGCTCTTGAAGGTCTATCACAATTATTAAATACGATTCGTTTAGTTCAGAAAAGGTTAAATAAAAACCTAGAAATTGAAGGGATTTTAGTTACTATGTATGATAGCAGACTTAATCTGTCTAAGCAAGTTGTTGGCGAGCTTGAAGAGTACTTTCAAGATAAAGTTTATAATACATATATCCATCGCAATGTTAGGCTTGGGGAGGCGCCAAGTCATGGTAAACCTATTTTGTTATATGATGCCTCTTGTAAGGGCGCACAAGATTATATGAATTTAGTTTCGGAGATATTAACTAGTAATGAATAATAAATTAAAAAATAAAGAATTAGGAAAAGGGATTGAAGCATTAATAAAAACATACTCATCTAAAAATGCAGATTCAATTTTAAATGTAACATTAGATAGAATAATTCCTAATGCTAATAATCCTAGAGAAGTCTTCGATGAAATTGAAATGCAAAAACTCAAGGACTCAATATTTAAGCATGGAATTCTACAGGCATTAACTGTAAGAGAAATTAACGATGGCCAATATGAGCTTATTGCTGGAGGAAGAAGGTTTGAGGCTATTTCTCAATTGTATAAACAGTATAAGGATGAGAAATTTAGCTATGCACCTGTTTTTGTTAAAAATATAGATTCAGAATCTCAAATGACTGAATTGGCACTTATAGAAAATATTCAACGTTCAAATTTAAATCCTATTGAAGAAGCATTCGCATATTCAAAACTTAAAATTAATCACAAGATGAGCGATCAGCAGATTGCTTCTAGTATAGGAAAAAGTAGGTCTGCGATAACAAATACTATTAGACTACTAAATTTTCTTAAAGATTTAAAAACAGGTAAAATTATTGTTGATGCATTACAAAAAAAATCAATTACAGCAGGACATGCGCGTCCTTTATTGGATTTAAAGCCAGATATTAGATTGAAAGTTTTTAATAAAATTATTAAAAATAAGTTATCTGTTAGAATGGTTGAAAAAGAAGTTAATAAATATAAAAAGATTAAAGACTTAAAAATAAAAACTACCAATAATGATTTAGAGGATTTGGATCAGTTGATTGGAATTTATACTACTGGTTTATCAAAGCATTTTGAAACTAAAATTAACATTAGTACCAACAAAAATGGCAATGGAAGAATCGTCATTCATTTTCAGGATTCAGATAATTTGAAAGACATTATTGAAAATAAAATTTTAAAATAATTTTAATGATATCAAAACTTTTTAAAATGCATGATAGGTACCTTGAAATGCACCTAAGCTCATCTAGGGGCAGAGTTGCAAAAAGCATTAAAGTTTATTTCTTTCCTTTTTTATTTATTATTGTAACAGCTCTATCTTTATTGATGTATCTGACTATTTATACAATATTTTATTTTCAAGCAGTCGATGAAATTATATATAGCGAAGATGTGGATAAATACATTAAGGATAGACTTTCTTTTTCTGGTTCATCTATAAATTTTGATGATCCAATAAAAAATGAAAATGCGATTATATCTCAAGGAGTAAAAAAAGGACATCATGGGATAGATATTGCAAGTGAATTAGGTGATAATGTTTATGCTGCTTCAACTGGACAGGTTGTATACACTGGTGATGATTCGGTATATGGAAATATTATTATTTTATCTCATCAAAATAATTTTTATACATTTTATGGGCATCTTGATACTATATTAGTAGTTAGTCACAAATTTGTAAAATCGGGTGATATTGTGGGACGCGTTGGTGAGTCGGGAATTGCAAAAGGGCCACATCTTCATTTTGAGATATGGAATAAAGATGGCTTTATAGACCCTTTAAAAATGAGTTTTAATATCCCTAATATCAATAATAAGGATTAAAAATGTTAAAAGGAAACAGTGCAAATAAAATAAACTCTATTTTAGGACCAGAAGTTGAGGTAGATGGAGATGTTAAAGTTGTTGGAAGTATACTTATATATGGAAAAGTAAATGGCAATGTTACGGCTTCAGGTACTGTACGAACAGCAAAAAGTTCTCATGTTAGAGGGAACATTGAGTCTCAAGATTGTTTTATAAGTGGAAAAGTAGATGGAGATGTTAAAGCTTCTGGTAAAACTACCTTAGAAAAAAATTGTATACTCAATGGCAATCTTATTACGGCAATTGTCATAATTGAGGAAGGTGCAACATTTGAAGGTATATGTAATATGGCTAAATCAAATGATGCTACAATTAACTCTAAAACAGTGAATATTGATTCCAAAACTTCTGAATCAAATAATAATTTATAAATGGCATCCAATCAAAGCTGGATTAAGTATTCAAATCTAGGTTTTCAAATTATAACGACAATATTTTTATTTGGAGGTATAGGCTACTATATGGATTCCGAATATAACTATGAATATTTATTTCTAACAATAGGATTACTACTGGGCTGCTTTGTTGCTATGTATACTTTATGGGTGTCTATTTTTAAATGATTTTAAAATTATCTCTTCTTAATA
>MDSV01158327.1_pt1 | contig 21253 bp, 40 predicted proteins | sample 810851 | NCBI WGS metagenome assembly MDSV01 (sample SAMN05326640, study PRJNA326480) | marine metagenome | isolation source: seawater | place: Atlantic Ocean: North East | collected 2012 | reverse complement strand
TCAGTGCCTTATTATGTTTATATAATACTATATTTAACATGAAATGTCAAGTGTTTTTGGTAAAATATTGGGTGGGGACTTACCAGCATAAGCCGTTGCCCCACCCAATATACTGTACCTTTTAGGCACTCTGTGCGGCTTGGATGTACTTACCAAAGCGATTATGGAACTCATCAAAACACTCAACCTCATCTGGGTCAATTGGTAAAGAGTATTGTGTGAGGGCTAACTTAATACCCATAACTACCAATTCGGTGTCAAAATTATCCATCGCAAAACGTAAAAAGTTGTTTACCTTAGTATCGAACTTTTTATCGTTTTTATCACATGCTTCTTTAAGTTCATAGCATAAAGAGACCGTTAAGGAATACATGGCACTGATTTCTTTGGTCTCAATTTCCTTCACCTTGCCATTTAAAATGTCAATTGGATCAGGAAGTTTTGAAGCAACCTTACGATGCGCCATGAACTTTACGGCAAGTCCTTCGCCGACTGCACCACTTACCAAGTCGGTAGTGGTATTCTCGTCATCATCGTCTTCGAGTAATTCGGAAACGAATGACCAAGAACGAGGTGTTGCAAAAGATCTACTTGGACTTTTAGGATCAAAGTCATACAAGTCTTTCTTTGCAAAAGTCAAATAACCTACAACGTCTTGGTGAATGTCGTTTGCAACTGCCCACTGAAACCAATCATCAAAGTCCACTTTAAGTTCTAAGTGAACAAATCTGTTTGCCAACGGAGCAGGCATTCTATAAACAACACCTTTATCTGCTTCTCTGTTACCAGCGGCAACAATCAAAACGTTGTCAGGAAGTTTATAAGTTCCAACCCTTCTATTAAGAATAAGTTGATAAGCCGCGGCCTGTACTGCCGGAGCGGCTGAATTCATTTCGTCTAAGAACAATACAATAGTCTTGTACTTCTTAGCCATTTTAGCATCTGGTAATTCAACAGGCGGTGCCCATTTCATTGTGTTATCATTAGAAGCATAATAGGGTATGCCTTTAATGTCTGTTGGTTCCCACAAACTTAACCTTATATCAATTAAGTGTGAATTATCAAATGTATCTGTTATTTGAGAAACAATATCCGATTTACCAATACCGGGAGGTCCCCATATAAAGATCGGTCTTTGTTTTTTGAATGCCCTTAAAATGCTTTTCTTTGCATTGTTAGGACTTACTTGACGGACTGCTAGATTTTCCATTGTTGTACTCCTTTTCTTTGTCATATTCAGTGCCTTATTATGTTTATATAATAGCACCTATTACTCAAAAGGTCAACCAGAAAATGCATTTTTTTTGAAAAAAATGTCCAAAATAATTAAGTATTTACTTGTTCATCTGCCCGTTTTAGTGCTTTGGTTAATCCGTACTTACGTACATCTCCACTAAAAAGGCTTAATTCTAGTGCTTTTTTCTCTTTGGTTACAATCATTCCACCACGACCTAACCAATATGGACAGTCAATAAACTTATCCAAAAATATAATAACCTGTGTGGTCATTTCAAAATCTTGTGGGAAAGGTATATCATAGGTTGTAAGTTCAAGTTTGCCCTTTACAAATTCTATTCCATCATCAGTTAACCTAAGTCCACCTTCTTCTTTGTTTCTAGTATTTTGCCACCATTTGGGCATATACTCTGCCAAGGTTTGTTTGTTAACCGAAATGTTCGCCTGCTTTAGGAAAATTTTTGTATATGTTTCTTTCCAGTTCACTTTACCATTCCTGCTTCGATCAGTCTCTTTCTGTTCGCCAGGTGTTGTTCTTCTATGTCTTTTTTGGATTGTCCTTCGTATGCTACTGCAACAGATTCTCTGATCATCCAATCACCCATCATCATTTGCTGATCAGTTTTGGAGTCATATATTTCAAACTTGCCTAATATTCTACCAAACTTTCCTGTGGCATCTTTCATTGTTACTAATGTTTGTGTAGAACCTTTAGGTAAAAAACCTTGGACTATTTTCTTTGCATAAAGTCCAAACTTCTTTTCTACTTTATCTCTTGTTCTTGATTCAGGAGTGTCTATACCATGCACCCTTACTCTTTCTTTGTGCATCCATACACCAAAGCCTAAATCAATATCAACATCAACAGTGTCTCCATCGATCACCCTTATAATCTTACAACGATATCTATACATTATTTTTCCTCTTTGACAACTGTGCCTGTAGTTAATTTAAAAACTTCAAAGTCAGTTGTTTCAAAAAGACTGTTTAATTTTTTAGCAAGATTATGTGCATGGCCAGGATTGGAAAAAGAAACTTTTTTATATTTAGGACCAGGATAGTTTGTGATAACATTACTAGTCTTTAGGTTGAAAGGCTTGCCTTTATAAAACACCGCCCATATGGCTTCGCTTTGAAGAATCTGATCACTCTTGTAATTCTTCTTATTAACGTGTTCCAGTATTACTGTCGGTTTAGGTCTGCTCATATACGTAATCCTTTTAGTTAACTACGTATATATTTATCTATAAATGACTGATTGAGTGCTATTCTTCTTTAAATCCGCCGCCATCCATAGAAACTTCAACTGGCGTTGATTCTATTTTTCCTACGGTGTTACTTACAAACTGTTCTAATGTTCCGTGTAAACGTGCTTCTATTTCGCCTACAGTAAAGGCTAATTGTTTTGCCTGTTGTAATGGCATTCTAATCTCTTGTTGATTAGATAGGTCAGCACCTTTTACTTGTTCTATAAACAGTTGTAGAGGCGTCGTATTAATAGGTTTATTTGTTTGCATTGGCTCTACTTAACTCCTGTCTCATTACTATTTCTGTTCTAAAAGGACCTTTAGATTCATAGTTTTCAATAGTAACTAATTTAGGACAAAAACTTCTTACCCAACCTTTGTCAAATCTTATTATATAGTATCCTGCACAATATAAACTTTTACTCTTTTTACTCTTTGTAAACAAAGGAAGTTTACGTTTTACATCATACATTTGGTTAAAAGGATTTACACTAGTTGGATATGTATGTACTTCTTTTTTCTTAACAGAATCTTTGTCACTTATACTAGTACCCCAATTGATATCATTGAAAGTATTTTTAAGTTGTCTTTCATTTTCAAAGAAACTTGTTCCCGTATCACAACAATACATAAATGTTTTATCGTTGTTTTTAGTGAGTGTGCCTACACGTTCACCGTCTTCTTCAATTATCCAAAACTTTCCACTTACTATTGGATTTGCTTTTAATCTTGTCATAATACATACCTCGCATTCAATGGTTCACTGAAACTTTGTGCTTGTTCACTTATCTTAACCATATCATGTTTAGCACAGAACTTCATTAATTTAATTCCAACCTGACCAACTTCTTTCGGAGTTTCGGTTGCATCTTCTATTGTGTCATTTATAATTTTTCTAATGTTTTGTGGTTGTGCAGACAGATCACATAATATAACATTACGTTCATAATCTTCTAGTACTCTGTGTTCTTTGCCTTCATGGTCAACCCAACGTTGTAACATCATGTTGTTCCAACTATAACCTTTCTTGTCTTTATCCGCAAATGCTTCTTGTAATCCAACTTTATTTTTTGTGCCTTTAACTCTTACACCTGGATAAGCAGAAAATACATTATCACTAGTATCGCCTCTCATACATTTTTCAAATAATAACCATTGTGGATTAGGAGCCTCTTTTTCTTTGCCTGTTTTTTTATCTATAACTCTTTTGCCTTTGTCATCAAAGTAGCCATCATGTTTAATTGTTGTATTGCTTACACCATTGTATTGTGTAACATTAGGTGCTACCAGTTGTGCAAAGTCGCCATCTGTACTAATAATGATATGTTCATCTTTAGGATGTGCTTGTACCCAACCTGCAATTAAATCATCTGCTTCTAAGTTTGCATTGTGTAATACCGTGCAATTAGTTTTGCCTTCAATGAAAGTTTTAAACTCATCAAATGTTTCCCAGAATACTTCTTCTTCCTCTTGTTGTGCGGCAGTTAATACTGCTCTTGCATCACTTCTATTTCTTTTATAAGGAGCATAAAAATCTTTACGCCAACTTCTGCCTTCTAAACAAAATACAACATGATCAGCATCAAAATCGTTCCATGCTTTTCTAATGCTATTAAAGGTCACGTGTAAAGCCATGCCAATTTTTTCATTTAAATTGCCACGTATAATGTGCCTTGCACGAAAGAATGTATTTGCGGTATCTACGAGTATGTACTTCATGTCTTTATTATAACTGCTTTATTTGTTTGTGTCAACTTCTTTTTTCTGTTTTGCTAATTCTTCTGCTCGTTTTTTATTGACTTCATCAAGTATAGATTGGTTCATAAAGTCTACACATTTGAATTCATTTTCATCAAATGTTCCTTTTAGTCTTAAGTCATATGCTAGACTAACTCTCTTTTTTGCTTCATCGTGTTCATCTGTAAAGTGTGGGCAATAACTTGGAAATAGAGTGTTACCACCTTTTTGATTAGGTAATGCAATTTTACTTAACACATCATATGGTGAGTGATAAGTTGTTTTACTTTGATAATTGTCAAGATGCATATTACCGCTTAAATAACTGTCAGGTTGTGAACCATGAGCATGACTTTCCATCTTCTGTCCTTGCTTCATAACATTCGCCCAACAAACAATTTTAAGTTCCTTTAGTTCTACTTGTTGTGTCGTTACATATTGTAAGTAACTATATTGTAAAAATTTTAAAAGTCCATTTACTTCTGGAATATCTTTATATCTAGTAAACACATTATACTTGCCGAACCTAGTAGTTACATCATCAGGACCTAATCCTGTGCCTCCACTGTTAGCATAATCAAATTCTTTTAGAATATTTTCTTCGTCATCTTCTAAGGTCTTTCTTACTGTATCAACTTTTTCTGGCTCCGACCATTGTGTTAACCAAATAGGAATATTCCAACTTGGACTAAATTCAGTTAACGGATGAAAACTTTTTATTCTAATTAAACTCATTACTTAATCTTCTTTCCAATATGACATAGTTCTTTTAATATCATTCTTAAATTTCTTGCAATCTTATATAGAAAAAATACTCCAACCACTAGTATTGCATAGTAGGGTAGGAAATACCATAAACTTATATCCATCATTATTTTACCTCCGATTTACCATCTCCGAGATTATCTGTCTTAATATATCCTGCTGGTCTATCCTCGTCAAGACCTTCTTCAGCAAGTACGTTTCTTGCAATGTCTTTGAACCAACCATCAACAATCTCTTCGTTAGTTTCTCCTTTGTAACCAGCATCAATAAGTTGTTCAATAAACTCGTTATTCCAGTCTAGTTCAAAGAATCCATTTCTTATGTTTTCTTTATTGACATGGGTATCTAAAACACCTACCCATGGTTTTCCATCTTTAGTGGCTTGTTCTTTTTCTTTAGCCATCATTTCTTTATGTGTAAGTTCACCAGGTTTTTCTTTTTTACCTGTCAACTTATCTTTGACTTTATTAAATAAGTCCTTCATGTTCTATCTCCAATTAGTCGCCAACCCGAGCCATAACTTATGATACAGTAAGTTTCATAACTAGGATGATACTCTATTATTGTATATGTTTTTGTTTTTGGATTGACATATATTGAAATCGGCAAATTGATTGGAATACCTGATAAACCTACTGCATCACGTACAGTGGTTGATTGTATTCCTTCAAAAAGCAGTCTCTCACCCCTTTCGGACAATCCTTCTTCAATTTTGTCTAAGCGAGTACAAATGATTGGTTTATCTTGCCATTCCACTTGTTCTTCTTGACTTCTGACATCTGTAGCCACGGCAACTACCGTAATAAATAATAATATTGCTCCTAGCATTTTCATAATAATAACACCTCCTAAGTGCCTATTGCATTTCCAAATAGATAAACGTGTACTCTAGCCGCAACGTTATAGCCTCTTTGAAAAGCCATTTTAGCAACTTCGCCGGCTGTTGCAGTTTGTTCTTCTTCTCTTGCTCCGACAGGCATAACCCATATTGGCCAATCCACTCCAAGTGCTTTATATTTTTCAATAGCACCTTCCATTTCATCCCATTGACGTTGCTCGGAACCAACAACGAATTTTAATTGTCCTGCTTTAGAAAGTTCTCTATATTCTGCAACCACTTCAGGAATAATTGCTTTTTTAGTTTGCTCTCCTGATACTGTAAACAGTTTAGGACTACAACTAAAGAAAACTTCTTCGTCTATTCTTTTTACCCAATCCTTAAATTCATCTTTAAGTTTTTGTGTACCATTTGTCTCAAATGTCATCGAACTAGGCAAATTACCTTGTCTTTCTAATTCTTCATATATTCCAACACTTGCCGCCTGTCCTGTAACCATCAAAGGCTCACCTCCTGTAAAACATAAGTGTTGTCTTTGATTTGTGACAGGATGTAAAAACTTACCTTCTGGATTTGAATCTGTTTTCAACACATCAACAATCTTGTTTGCAAGTACTTCAGAAGTTTCTTGACCCATCAAGTGTTTGTATTTCTTTGCCCAAGTATAAGAACTATCACAACCTTTTTCCCAAACAGGCAAGTCTTCAACTCTTTTAACCTGACTCACGTCATAATCCAAAAACGGCAAGTCATATGTTTCTGGATTGGTTGGATCTATCTGTCCAAAACCACTGCATTGTAAGTTACAAAGAAAGAAACGTATCCAAGCAGTAGGCACACCTGTATAGTGTCCTTCACCTTGAATACTGTGAAATATTTCACTGTAATAATATTTTCTTTCTTTTTTATCCATTATCCAAAGAATCTTTCATACAACTCTATTATAACATGAAAAGTACCATATGTAAAGATACAAAATATAACAAATTTCAGGAACTTGTTCATTCCGTCATCTGCCATTATTTCCCAATGTGGCCTAGTGTCTTGTCTTTTGAACAGTTTCATTTAATCCTCCAAACTTATCAAAGGCTCATCTGTGTAACTATCATTGTAATCACCGCTACCCATAAATTGTCTAGTAGACGTTTCTTTTACAAACATACCGTTTTTCTTACGATACGTAATGTACACGGCTTTTACAACTCCGTCAGTTTCTCGTTCAAAATGCTCTTTCATAGGACCTTCCTTCATTAAACAATCTCCTCAACTATGCCTAACACTTCTGCTAGGAAAAATACTGCTCCTGCACACATCATCAAAAACCCTGAATCTGCAATAAAAATATCTGTATATTCATTTGCTGACCAAAGTATATAACCTGCCCAAACTAAACTACCACTTGCTACAAATCTAAAAACACTCTTAACTAGACTTATAGCAAAGTGATTATCACCTGGATCTTTCTTTGCTATTTTCATTTTACACTTTCCAAATATGCTATCATGTTTTCTGGTGTTGTTTGCTCATAAGGATCATCATCTTGTCCGTCATTATTGATGCCTGGCTCTTGCCACCATTTCTCAATGACACCATCATTAATCACACACATATATCTCCATGATCTATTTCCAAAACCTCTATGGTTCTTACCAATCAGCATACCCATATATCTTGTAAAGTTTCCAGAACCATCTGGAATCACTTTTACGTTTTTAATACCTAGGACCTCTGCCCAAGCATTCATTACAAATGTATCATTTACTGAACAACAGTAAATCTCATCTACATTCATTGACTTTATTGACTCATAATTGTTTTCAAAACCAGGAAGTTGATTACTAGTGCAAGTTGGTGTAAATGCTCCAGGCAAACTAAAAAGAACAATTCTTTTACCTTTGAAGTAATCTTCTGTTGTCTTTTCAGTCCATACACCTTCGTCAAAACTGCAACCTTCTTCTAGAACTACATCTCCTTCTCTGACTTTAAAAGTTGTTTTAGGAATATTAAATCCTTCTATCATACTTTTTCTCCTTTGTTAAAATATCTCTTACTGTACCATTTATAAAATGCCTTATCTGTAAACAGTTCGGCAATCTCGCTCGCCGGTACTTGGTCGCTTCTAATACATACTGCGAGATTCTCGTATTCGTATGTGTCGACCTTACGTGTCATTTTTTTATCTTTGTAGTCCTCTGCTAGAGTCTGTACCATTCTATCTGTCTTATTCATTTAATAACTCGCCATTATGACAAAGACAATGCAAGAAATAAATCCTAGTATCAACACATGGTTGCCTAGATTTAACCAACTACCGCCTAGGTTAGTTTGATTCTTAGGATCAATAAAACGTGCTTTGAAGCCTTTGTCTACATGAGGTAACTTTGGAGCCACGTGTGTGTCAACTCCGTTTGCATCTGTTGTATCAAACAGTTCTAATTGTTTTTCATTATGTTCCATTACATTCCTACTTGGTTATATGCCAACAAAAGACCGAAGCCGAACACGGCTAGGATCCATATTGTTGGCAAGTTGTCTAAAATCCACCACTTGAATTTATTCATGCTCTCCGCCTGGGTCGCCTTTTGGCAAATTAATTTTATAAGGATTGCCTTTCTTATCTCGCATTATCATAGTTTGTCTTCCTCTACCATACGAGTGATAGCCTTTAATAAAGTTAAATGAAGTTGGTGACTTTTCAGCAACCTTAAAGGTTGCCACAGTTACCACGACAGCAGTAATGAAGGCTATATGTGCCACTGAACTATAAGCAAATACTGTAATACTATCTGCTATTAGCAAAGCAAACACACCTGACCACATAAAAGCCAGTACCTGCATAACCATATGCCTAACCTGTAAATCTGGAATATGTCTTAATGGATTACGTTCGTAATTCATCACACCATTCCATGCATCAACTATAAATTGCCTCATAACCATACCTTTCTACCTTGGTGCAAATTCTTGTTGTAGTTTAATGTTGTCCATGAACTCTTTCTTAGTTCCTGGGTCGTCACTAAATGCTCCACGTAACACAGTCGTCTGTGTCAAACTACTATGAGCACCTATTCCTCTATTCTCACAACAACCATGAGTTGCTTGAATATAAACACCTACGTTAGAACTACCAGTTGCTTTCTGAATCTCATTAGCAATGTCATTATTAAGTTCTTCTTGTAGTGTGCCACGTCTTGCACACCATTGTGCAATTCTTGTGTACTTTGAAAGTCCTATTAATGTTTCAGCGGCAATGATCCCAATGTATGCTACACCATTCACTGGTTGGTGATGATGTGAACACATACTTTTTAGTTCACTCCTTACAACCAACATACCTTTATAACCATCATCAACGTGATTAGGAAATGCAGTTGCATTAGGCATAGGTAGATACCTACCGCTCATTATTTCATTAAAATACATTTTTGCAAGTCGTCTTGCAGTGTCTTTAGAATTTGGATCGTTGAATCGATCGATGATTAATCTGTCTAAAACAGATTCAAATGCCTCAGTTGCCTCATCAATTAAAATATCTTTTTCGCCTTCTTTGATGTATCCGGAAATATTGTCTCCTGCCCAGAAACGTTTATTATCTTCCGTAATACGTTTTGTGATTTCTTCAAACTTTTTCAATTTACTTCTCCGAGTTATAGACGAGGATGTCTTCGCCTTATTAAGTTATAATACACTTATTTAGGTTTTTTGTCAAGTAAAAGATGCCTCAAAAGTACTTTTTGAGCATTTCAATTTGATCATGATACATAGAAATAATGTTCAATTCTTTTTCGATTGCTTCCAAAATGTCTGGGTGTTCACCAACTCCAGCCGCATTGTGAAAATAAACTTCAACATTAGCCTTATGTTTTGCAATATGACCTTCTGCGTGTTTGATCATTGCATCAATCATCAGTTGTCTATCGTATGCCATTTATTGTTCCTTTCCAATTTGCGGTATATATTGTTCCGCAATCAATTTATGTGTTTCAACGTCATAGTGTTCGTCGTCAATTAAACATTGATCCTTTTGTAATGTTTTTAGAAACTGTTCAACAGTTTGATCTGCCACTGTTGCATACGAACAGTCTCCAAACATATTTAAGTCTTTAGGTAACCATGTAATATTGTTTATGGCAAAAATTTTTAATTTTGCATTATTTTCTTTGCATAAACGAGTCCACATATAAACTTCTTTATAAAATGCTCTTTGGTTAACCAAAGTCATCATCTCATGCCAAGCCTTGATACGTTGGTATCCTTCAGTCTGTAAATCAGGTTGTTCCAAATCAAATGGTTCGAACCTAAGTGCTATGCTTGGATCAATGGCGTAATCACCCTTGACAGTAATTCTTCCACCATCAAAACTTTGTTCATCTTCCAACCACATCTGGATATTCCAACAATCTATTTTGCCTTTTTGTTCTTCCAGCATCATGTGTCTTTCTAACGGCACTATGTTTTCGTAGTGACAAGGATTATGGAAGCCTAGCCTAAATCTATTCCAATATGTTTGTTGTATTATTACTTCGTCAATATCATCATACTTGTTAAAAAGATGTGCTAATCTTTCACTGTAATCATACCAACCTCTTCCAGGACAAGCAAATATGGCACCGTCCTTTTTTTGATCATTTATATAAAACTCTGCCCAGTTGTTATCATTCCAACGGTCTCTGGAACCATCTTTATTTGCATAACTATAACCTGCACTATGACTACAACCTAAGACAGCAGTTCTCATTGATCAAATAACTCCATTTGCAATAATTCATTTCTAGTTGGGATTGTGTATGTATTCAACGTGTAATTACCCTTTTCAGGAATCACGTGTCTTACACCACCTTTAGGATCTTTCATATCACCTTCACGTCTTGGAATAAGATGTACGTGTGGCCACATAATTGTTTGGCCTGCACTTTGTCCAACATTCTGGCCAATGTTATAACCTGTGCAATAATCTTTGTCAACCCAATCATAACCCCAGGCGTATGCCGCCTTGTAACATTTTGCAAGGTCTTCCCAGGTTTGTGTTTTAGGTACAAAAAGAATGTGTCCTTCTGTAACTGGATATTTGTCCTTAAATACTGTAAAGTCCCTGGTGTCTATTAAGACGTCTTTCCATGGGATATCTTTAAATTCCATAAGTGTTCTCCATTGTTATTAATATTCACTGATATTTTCCCAAGGATACACTAGCCAAACATCTTCATCTGCTTTGTTTACTGAGTCCGAATAATAATCCACTTGGTCAAATTCACTTGATAGGTTCTCGGTAAGTGTACAGAACCTTACTGATTTCCCCCATACTTGTTCCCACCATGGGTCATCTGGTAAACAACTCTTTTGCCAATCTTCCTTTAATGCTTTGAATGTAGCACCAGAGTCATTTATATCATCAACTATTAGTATTTTCTTTCCTCGTGCAGTAGTTGGCATTTCTCTTTCTTTTAAACCAAATGCTTCTTCCGCCAGACCTTTGCTTGATTGTACAACTTTATTATCATCTCTAAAACTTATTTTAATTGCATCTGCAGGTATATCTAACATATTAGATAACATTGTTGCAGGCACATTACCGCCTCTAGTAATACCAACGATTAAATCAGGTCTCCAATTTGAATTGTATAATTGTACAGTAATCTGATGACACATCTTTTCAACATCATTCCAACTATAATATTTTTTCTTAATCAAAGTTTTTCTCCACTGTAATAGGTTCATTGTTGTTTTTATCAACTATAATACTCGTACCTTCTTGATCTGCATTTACAAATTTTAAAGAAGGTACAAACCTTGGTGTACTCCTAAATCCAGTTGCGGTGTGTTGTACCTTACTATTAAAAATACAAATCCTACCTGGTATAGGAGCGATACTAACAACTAAATGATCTGGATCACCTTCGATGTCATTTAAAACGTATCCTTTTAAATCTTCTCTTGTTATAAAAAACTTTGTTTCGCCTTTTTCGTTTGGTTCCCACTTACTATTGCAATAATACAATAGTGTCATATCACAATCATCATCGTGATAGTAAGCATCTTCATTTGTGGAAAAGAAATTTAGATTGCTTCTTTTATATCTATAACCTTGTAATTCTTCTAGTTTGTTTGTTTCTAACCAAAGTATTTGCCACACGTTTGTATCTTCGAAACTAAAACATTGTAAACCTGTTGGTGGATTTTCTGGATTGTCTTTGGTACCCCATTTGAAAGGAACGTTTTGTATATCCTTTTCCAACATACCTATAAGGTTAGGCTTGAATACATTATCATATGTAACTATTAAATCATTAAAATAACTTGTTCTCTTCATGCCGTTGCTTTGTCTCTTTCAGCAAGATACGTTTCATTATGTATCCACTTGCCGTTTTTAATAAATCCCCACTCTTGAACTTTTTTGCCCATATAAAATAAACTCCAACATGGTAGTTCGTTGCCGTTTTCATCCTTGGCAAGTTCTAGCCTATGCAGGTCTGTAGACTTACGATAGCGGAAATGACCTGGTCCTCTCCAGAACTTGCCTTCAGGGGTATGTTCATAATACCCTCCCTTGAGAATTAAAGTCGCATAATTCCAAGGATGATCATGTAAGTCGTCAAGGTCGCTTACAAGAATCTTGTGTAACGTAATGTTAAACGGAAAGTTCTTTCTATCTTTTAGAAACACGTACCACCTAATCAAATAAGGCACTTGATTGTTTCTATCATAAATTACTCTTTTTCTGTCTTTAAAAATGTTAAACATTTTTCTTTTGTCCACTTCTATAGTCGTCTTTTACTAAATTATATATCTCCACAAATTTTTCATATTGTATTCTTAATGCTGGATAGTCTTTTATCATTTCCTGTATTGTATTTTCACTTGGCCATTTCTCATCATAGTCGAAACCAAAAGACATATCTGCAAATCCAGTGTGTCCATTCATATCCAATGTAATAGTACCATCATCGTTTGTCATACTATCTGTGCTATAATCTGTATTAAATGTATATTCTGTACCTGTATCAGTCGTAGGATCTAGATTGCCTAGATCAGTTGTACTCGCGTAGGTAACCTTGTAGTTACTGCTTGGCGATGCTATTGTAGAGTTCTTTGCCACTGAAGTACCTTTCTTTTAATATAAGTCTTTGTTTTTGTATAAATGTTACATATTTTTTGTAATTTTCCATATAATCAATAATACGGTCTACTACAAACTTCTTATTTAATTTGTATGTTTCAAAATCCTGTGTCCATTCACTTGGATACTTAAATTCATCTATTGCCATTTCCTTGTAACTCAACCTATCTGGAACCATAGGCAAACAGTTTACAATGGAACCTTCATACCAACTAATGCCTAATGTCTCCTGTAAGTTTGCACTAAACATAAGTTTCGCTTCACCTAATAAGTTATGATATTCATTTTTGCTTAATTGTTTTTCTTGACAAACAATAAATTCATATTGTGGCAAACTGTCTTTTAGATCATAAAATATTTCAGGTTGTTTTTCTGGAGCAATCCTATGTGGAAATAATATTAGATTCCTTTTAGTCATGCCTTTATACATTTCAAAACTCTTATCCAAATACTCCATTGGCCAACCAACACGTTGTACCTTGCTTTTATTTGTGGTAAGTCCTATATAATTGCCGAACTCTCTAAATGCTTCTACAAAAATATTAATATGGAAATCACTTGCAAAAAAATTATGATCATAAACTTCAAACATTGACCTTTCTGCATTTCTAACCCAAGGCTTATCACCTATTAGTCTTCCTAAAAAGTCCGCAGGATCATATGAACCGGCGTGCCACAATCCACCCATTTTAACTTTAACTCCGAGCAGTTCAGCCATATATTTAAGTTGGATAACAGTAGGATTCCAAGCATCAGTATAAAGAAAGTAATCGCCGTCTTTAACTTCTCCATTACAGAACATTTCTCCTATTTTCTCTAACTGTTTGCTTTTGTAAACGTTAGTTCCTCCAAAGTTAAGAAACGCCCCAGGTGTTGTTGCCTGAGGCGTATCTCCTCCACTAATAACTTTTACATCTTGATTAGTTGCATGACGCAACTGCTTTGGAAGATATTCCTTCCATTGCTTTGTGTATCTTGTGTCAACTGCTTCTATATCAACGATGTAAATTGTCATTAGTTATACCTTCTTTTTTTAAACTTGCGTCTTGGTCTGCGTCTTACTGGACCACGTAAGAATGCAGAATAACTTTTGCTGTCTTTTTTATACAAGTCCTTTTCATCAAACTTGTATCCTTCAAACCTACAAAAACTTTCAAACTTCTCAAGGTCAGTAAAGATTTGAACCACTTCGGGGCGTTCGTCGAAATAATTACCCACGACAGTTTCTCCTCTTCTAAGTGTTATACTCGATATGAGCACCATTCTCTCCATCTTCAGAAATATCTATGTGTACTTCACGTCCACCATATTTCTCACTAATCTTTTCATAAAGATCATCACTCATCATTTCACATGATTTATAATCAAGTTCTAACGTTTTGTCATCATATAACCTCTCTAACCAACGTTTAAATTGTATAAACTCTATGTCTCTGTCATTGTGTGTAACTGCTATTGCTACCTTAAAATGAAAGATATGTCTATGTGGATATCCTAAAAAACTTACGTCATCCCAACCACCTGTTGCAAGTTTAGGATCATCAAGTGCCGCAGGATATTTGTGGATACCTTCTTTTCTAAAAGTGACCCAAATCATTCGCTTTGCAGTATTCATAGTTCTTTCTTTTCTATCTTTTTCCATTTGTTCAGTTATCATTGTATCTGTTATACTCATTAGCATACTACCTTTTCCTTTATTTGTCAACCTCATCTGCAGGGTTATCATCATTATATTTTGTCCAATCTGTAAACTTATCTCTATCCAATAAGTCATGAACTTGATGAATCCAAACACCTGCATTGGAATGATCAAAGTCTGCGTCATCGATCTTTATACAAGCATTGTAATTTAATTCTTTTATGTGTGGAAGTTTTACACTTATCTGGCTGATGAAATTTTGATTTTGATTGAAACCCATTTCTATAACCCAATCATGATATTTTACATCATAATCTAAAGTTACCAAATACTTTTTATTTAATAATCCATTTACAAGATCTTCCCAATCTTCTTTGGGAACAAAACTTTGGTTAGCACCCAAGTAGATGTGATCGACATAGTGTTTTTTCGCTTGTTCTAGAACTTCTTCCAAAGGTCTGCAACCTACAACAAACAATGTGTCTTTATCAAAGGCAGGAGTTTTTTCTACTTCAAAGCCTGTGAAATAAATTACATCTTCACTTGTTCCACTTGAGTACTCACGTTTCATATTATTTGTGTCCTGCTATTTTATCTTTCACTTGTAATTTTTGTTTTTTTAAATTAACAAGATGTTGTTTGGTGCTCCAAGTTCTGTCACCACGTCTTTCTTGTTCGACTTCAGATGATTTCTCATCTAAGAATCTATGTAAGTCTTGTAGACCTTTTGTTTGTTTGCTTAATCTACCTGTTGCCATTTATTTCACCTCCTCAAAAAGGTTAGCAAACTGTGTACTTGCGTTCACAGTTTTTTTTCCTGTTGCTCCTCTAGTTCCTATGATGCTCATCCAGAACTTAGAAAATTCTTCAATCACTGCTTCTGCTTCATCTCGTTTATCAGTTGCGAATATTGCCTCCACAACGTCTCGAAATAAAACCCTGTCAAAGGACTCTTCAACAAGCATTGCTGGAATGATTCCTTTGTCGTATTGTCTATTTGCTTCTTGCACTGCATTAATATGACTCCAAACATTGTGTCCCATTTGTATAGCATAAGAAAAACTATCCCACGATGTTTTTCCTTCTTTGCCTACTTTATTCAAATCACCTGGATTGTAAATACAGATATCTTTAGCAGTAAGTCCTTTAGTAATAGGACTGTCTAAGAAACTTCTGTGTTTACCTTCACGTACAAATGCTTGACTAAATGCAGTTGTATCATTTGCTAATGCTTTATCATCTATCGATGGTACCATTCGATACACCCATTTAGTTCTATCACTTGTTTCTAGTTCACAATAAATTTGACCATTTGCAGTTGCCAAGAAAGGACTAGCACAATCAAATGTAATTGTAAAGTTTTCGTTATGGTACTTACGAACTGCTCTTTGTATGTCCGTAAGTAATGTTGCCCATTCTAATTTGCTTGTACCTAAAAAGTGCATAAAGTCATGTACACCTTTTTCTAGCAATCCATCAAAACGTAAAGCAACCAATCTTTTTAACACAAGATGAACATCACACATATTTTGTCCACCCATTGACCAACCATTAAAATGTGTACCTGGATATTTTTTAGGATCACAATAATCTTTCATTTGCTGATACCAGTCTTCTGCATCTGCATGGTTTTCACCTTGTAGTACATTTAAGAACTTACAATTACCATTTCTATTCTTCATAAAGTAATCGTTGTTAATACGTGTTGCATCAACGGCCTCTTGATATGAACTAATACCTGTTGCTTTTATACCAGCAGGAGACCTTGATACCCAAGCAGGAATATCAAGTATCATACCATAGTTCATATAAGCATCCATCCAAGTAAGAACTTGTTCACGTTTCTTTTTCGCTTTAGGGCAGTTAGGATCTTTCCAATCACCTTCCCATACACCCTTACCAATCTGAAAACCACCTGAATCACCTAACAACCAAGAAGTGTTACGATCTCTATCTCTGATCATAAGTTCTTTAGGTGCATCTTTGTTTACGTCCAGTTCTGCATGACCGGCCGAGTAAAGGCTCCAATTATATTCAAAGATGCTTTTACTAGGATTTAACCAATTCATACTTTCTACGTCATTCGGAAAGTTGCTAGGTACCCTAGTCTTATCTACGTATTCCTCACGTCTTTGCTTTCCTATAAACGTAGCAAAGAAACCGCTTATCGCTGGCAGGAATATTGCGTAGTCCTTTTGTTCTTGTGTTAGGTTAGTATTCAATCTAAGTCCGTCCTTATTATATGTTTTCTTAATGCTCTTACAAGTTCTTCAATTTTATCTATAATACCAATTAAACTTTTATCAGTAATATATGATTGACGTTCTCGTAATCTATCATATTCTTTTAATGAGATAGTAACTGTACCACCTTCATTTTCGTATGACATATCTTCACCATGCTCTTTATGGCTATCATACATTCTTTTTTCTTCTTCAGTCATAAACCTCCTATTTAGACTGAGCAGGCAATATGTAGTTGTATTCTGTCATTCCAGAATCAACAGTAATTTGCATAGCACCTTGATCAGATATTTTCATTGATAATTTACCATCAAGTCCAAGTATTGCTTGTACCTGTGCTACTGGCCAACTCCAACTATGTTTTAGTTCTCCATTAGCATTTGTTTCAAACACAAACTGACCTGCGTGTGTACTAGCATCACCAAAGTTAAACATTAAGTTAGTACCTTCTGATTTTACAGAAAACACTGTTTCTTCTGAGTGTGCTAAACTTTGAAACTTCATCCTTTGGATACTAGCCATTGATGGACTAAATTCAACGTCCCAACTAGCACCTTTAAATTTAACAGTCTTAAGTTTTTCCTCAATAATTTGTTTATTCATAAACCTATAATCATTTTGGAAATCACCTGTTGCATTTTCAAAGTGGATATGTGTAGGAACAGTTTCTCCGTTACGTTCTGCACTTTTCACTTCTATTTTACTATCCTTCTGATACTCAGGACATTTTAAATGAAGTGCAAGTTTATCTAAATTAGGCATACCAAATACGCCTGTAAACTCTCCAACTTTGCTTTTTGTTACTGCGGACATAATCACCGAACGGTCTTCCGCCATACTCTCAATATTTGTAGTTGCATCATCACTTGAAACTTTTACTAAATTCAAAAAGCCTAAACTGTGTGTATGTGCAACAACGTCTTGTAAGATATCTTTCATTTGCCTTTACTCCTATATTACATTATATTTAGATTTTCATCATTTGTCAAGTTCTTTTCTTGGCTGATGTAATCTATGATATCAATTTTTGAACGCCAACCCAACGCCCAAAGTTCTTTTGGATTGCTTTTATTGTCAATCCTCTCGTGTTTGTCTCCAACCGTTTCTACATAGTTGGTACAAAACCTTTTGGCAAGTTCTCGGATTGATAATGACTTGCCTGTTCCTAAATCAATAACTCCACGTACATCTACGTCAGTATCGATAAGAATTTTAATTGCCTCCATGACATCTTTGGCATGGATAAAATCTCTATAATGGTTATTAGCATACTTTACTTCATTCCTAATTAATTTTGGTATAAACATATCTTCTCTACCAACTCCTCCTACAATAGTTGTAAACCTTAAACCAATGCTATTTTTTGGAGCCATTTCTTCTACAATATGTTTTGAAAGTGCATAGGGATTTCTTTCTGGTTCTTTTGCAGTGCTTGAACTTGCATATATAATTTTTTTATCCTTATGTGTATCAAATAATCTTTTACTTGCCAACACGTTATTTTCCCAATAAATTTTAGGTTGTGTTAAACTTCTACGTACACCGCTTTCACCTGCTAGATGTATAACGATATCAATATCCCAATCAAGTTTGCAAGTTAATAAATTGTTTCTTTCTTTTTTATCTATTCCTATTACCACATGGCCATGGCTATTTAGGTACTTGGTTAATAGTGTACCTAAAAATCCTTTATGACCTGTTAGCAATATTTTCATTTAAATTCTTCTCTAATGTATCTTTGTAATTCGTGATCACCTACGTTTTCAGGAATACGTTTTTTATAAAACAATTCGTAACTGTCTGAACCATACTTGCCTACACCATATAATTTTGTAGCATCTTCTTTGTCCCAAGACATAAAATCTTTTGTCATTTGTCTAATTGTTGCTTCACGTCTATTGTAAAAACCTAAACTTTTTATAACTTTTATCACAGTTGACTTTCTGCTTTTTAGAAAAGATTCTGGTGTTGGCCATTTATCAAAAAATTCTGGCAATACTCTTTTTACCTGTATCCTTCCTGTTTGGTTCAAACATATGACACCTACAAAGTGTTGCCATAAATTATCAACCTGTTGTTGTACCATTAAATTAGGATCCATCATTTTCATTTGGCTTGTCTTTCTTTTCTATTTCTTCCATTTCATCTAGCATTTCATCGTATGACTTTCCAGGATTTTCCCAACTGTTGTATGCAGGCATTTCTTTATAATACGGATCGTTGTACTCTGGATCATCTACACCTTCAACTGCATTTACTTCTGGAACATAATGTTTCAACATATTTTCAACGCCTAATTTTAAAGTTATTGAACTACTTGCACAACCTGAACAAGCACCACTCATTAGCATAAGTGCAACGCCTGTTTCCATGTCAAAGTCTTTTAACTTTACAACACCACCATGCATTTCTACTCCTGGTTGAATATTATTAGCAACTATATGATTAATATTTTCTATGATTTCTTCTTTTGTTCTATCGCTCATTTTTTAACTCCAAAGTGTTTAAAAGTTGATTGGATACACTTTGCTTGATAATAACAGTCTGCCAAAGCATTATGTAATTCTTCTTGTATTGCTTTACGTGGGTCTTGTGGCATCATACTAAACACAGTTCTGCTATCTCTGATCTGCCAGAAGTTCCAAGGAAAAGGTTGACCCATTTGTTTATAAAGATGTTCTAGTATTGCATAATCAAACAATGGTCCTTGGCACCATAATTCAGTACAACCAACTGTAAACTTATTGAGTTGTCTTAAAAGTTCATTAACACTTACTCTGTCATTATCTCCAAGTGCTTCTTCTCTGATCTTAGGATCTTGTTTACCCCACCATTCTAAAGTGTTGTCATCTACAGTTCTACCTAGTTCGGTCTGTTCATCAACATTAATACGTAGATACAATCCTGAATGAGGTTCTGTGTCACTGTAAGGATCAAACTTGATTGCTCCTACTGTAAGGATTGCACAATCATTAGTTACTCCTAATGTTTCTAAATCTATCATTCCATGTGTTGCCATATTATACCAACTTCATTAAGATGATTACTTGTATTACTAAAACTGCAATAGGTACAATGGTTCTTATTAGTTCCATTATATGATTGTACTCGTCCAGTTTTCTTTCAAGTTTATTTCTTTTAGCCTTCATCTGTACCTCCAAAGTCAAATAAACTGTTAAACGTATTTTTTTGTTTAGTGCTTTCTAAGTCATAACTCAAAACACCAATCAAGTTGCCTAGTTTATTATCTATAATTGTTTCTTCCATTGCATCTCCATCAAATGGCAGTTCCTTAAACCAATCAGGCAAATGCAATTCATCTGTTGGATATGCAACACTAGTATATCCTAATGGATTCTTTTTAAGTTTACAAACAACAACTTTCATACCATCAACAATTTCTTGTGAATATTTGTCGCCATTCATCTTCTTTAATGTATTCCAATTAATACTTGCTCGAACGTGTCCGGGCATATTTGCTTTACCTTGACGTTCTTCTAACTTCTGATAATGACCAATCTTATTTGCACGTTTAGGTGAACCTTTTTCATAACCAGGACGTTTTTTAAATTCTGTTCTAAATTGTGCAACGGCATCTAGTATTTCTTTTTCTTTCTTTTCTTGTAATACCATAAGCAATAATTCACTTAAGAAGTCCTGCATAAACACCGGAGTATCTGAACGTTTAAGATCAAGACCCATTGCTTTTACTTTACCTGGCTTGCCATCTACATCTTTACGTTCTCCTTCATCATCATATATCAAAGCCGCATAACGTTTCTTTGTAATATATAATCCGCTTTCTGCAACAATCTCTCTACCTGCCGCAATTACTTCTGCTCTACTTTTAGGACAATGAAATGCTTGATGCATAAATTTTTCAAATGTTTTGTTTGCTTCTCCGCATACTTGATCATAAAGTTGTATTACACTTTCCTTTGTCCATGGAATTTGTCCTGCTTCTATTTCTTTTTTAAGGATTGGAAATGCACTAAAATAAACAGAATCAGTATCACCATATATTATGCTTTTTCCTACGTGATCATATTCCCCTGTAATAACTTTGTTTACTTCGGCGCTCATATGTTTTGCAATCGCTCTACCAGTAAGTGTAGTTGATTGGCCAATACGTTTATCAAAGAATCTACAACCTGGATTAAGAATAGCACCATATAAACTATTTAGGTTAATCTTTTTAACAAGTTGCCTTTTATCCCAAAATTCTATTTCTGCCTTGTTGCCTGCATCAATGGATTTCTTTTTCATTCCTTGCATTTCTTTACGTTCGCTATACCAACGTTTTAGAAGTCCTGGAATAACACCTTCATGCTCATATGTAAAGATAGTTCCATTTGCACTGAGCATCCATGGATTATTACTATCGTGAATTATTTTGTAAATTTGTGCACCACTCATTACTTCTGATTCACC